>Ga0334887_1000042_pt1 | contig 185750 bp, 155 predicted proteins | sample GraSluR1_MG_10_FD_207217 | JGI IMG/M metagenome (GOLD analysis project Ga0334887, IMG submission 207217) | Sludge microbial communities from methane-producing bioreactor in Wageningen University, Netherlands - Granular Sludge_18_07-R1 | ecosystem: Engineered > Bioreactor > Anaerobic >...
CGGTCAAGGCTGATGTTCTTTTTTGCAATTCCTCATCTGTCTTGGCTTCAACAACAAGGCGGAGGTATGGTTCTGTGTTGGATTTGCGTACATTGAACCACCAGCTCTCAAACTCAATACGATAGCCATCGAAATCAAGTACTGCAACAGGATTGTCATTCTTGACGAACCTATCATACAGCGCTGCTACAGCCTCGTCCTTTTGTTCTAGTTTGAAGTTCATCTCACCGCTGTTTGCATACGCAATAACACTGTCGATGAATGCCCCAATAGAACTTCCTTGCTGTTTGAGTTCTGCAACAACTTGCAAAACCAGCAATGAAGCAAGGAACCCGCTGTCACAGTTGAAGAACTCCTTAAAGTAATAATGACCAGCCAATTCACCACCTACGATGGCATTAATCTCTCTGAGTTTGTTTTTGGCAAATGCATGACCAACTTTCCATACAGTGACATCAGCTCCGAGTTTCTCAAGATACTCGGTAGTAGAACGACTTGTTCTAATATCTACAAGTACTGTGCCTTTCTGCTTTCTTAGATAGTAATACCCTAAAACAGCAGTAACATAGTCAGGTTGGAGGAAACGTCCATTCTCATCGAGGAACATGACTCTGTCTGCATCACCATCAAAAATTACCCCGATATCACTCTTGTTCGCAAGTACAGCTTTTTCGAGATCCTTGCAATTTTCTACTTCCAAAGGGTTGGGTTCGTGGGCAGGGAACGTCCCGTCAAAATGATCGTAGAGGTAGTGGTGGTTCTCTCCAAGTAAATCTTTCACCAAAAGGTTTGCCATTCCATGGGAACAATCGATGCTTAGATTGAGTTTGGAGGTATCGGGAACAAAAGCAGAAAGAAACTCAAGATAGGGTGCTTTTGCATCTTTTTGTATAACAATTCCCTTTGTGGCGGCTTTCTCTATGCTGCCATGCAACACCATTGCTTCCAATTCCTTCAATCCACTGTCGGAACCTACTGGAACAGCCATGGTTCTGCTTATCTTCAGTCCATTGTATTGTGCTGGGTTATGACTTGCGGTAATTTGCACTGAAGCATCGACTTTGAAGTGCACAGTGGAAAAATAAACCATAGGAGTTGTTGCAAGGCCGATGTCATAAACATCTGAACCACTGTCCGTTACACCTTCACAAAGTGCAGTAAAAATTTCTTCACTTGTAGTTCTTACATCCCGTCCTACAAGAACAACCTTGCTGTTAAGTAGTTTGGGTAGAAAAAATCCGATCCTATAAACGGTTTCCTTGTTGAAATCCTTATTATAGATTCCTCTGATATCATACGCTTTGAATGCGCCCATATATTCCTCCTATAAAGGCTTACTTGCCTAATTCCTGCAAAAACTGTTTTCGGTCCATCAATTCAAAAAAATGAACGGTTCCATTCTTTAGCTCCACCATTTCTACCATTTGCCTGAATATCTTATCGAACAGCCTAGGACTATAAAGCTCTTGTTTGTTTCGATTCCCAGCTGCAACTTGTGCTGCATGGGTTTTGAGGACAGGTAGGGTACGAGAAACTTCCTCGATAGCAAAAGAACCCTCATATTTTATGAAAGGTTCTTTCTTTTTTTTGGGTTGTATTTTGATACCAAACATCGATGGGCTTCGTTCAAAGTCTTCAAAATATAAGGTATCTTGAACACGATAGAGAAACACTCCAAATTCTCTTAGAATGCTTCGATTGTTCCCATACCAGGTTGCGTAAGTCCTCCACGTTATAGTAGCTCCCCTGCGCTCCTGTAATTCCTCAATAAAAGCCTGCGCATCATCTTCCATCATTTTTTCCTTTGCTTCTCTAGCTTTTTTCCATATTAGCATATACACTGCGTTGCAGAAAGAGCTACTAGGAATGTCATGGATTATACAGAGAAGGATTTTGGAAAGATTTTGAAGGGTAATGCCCTGACGATGCGGCGTTTGATGCTAAAAAGTGGGACGACCTGCATGAGGGTATACGATCGGAACCTTGAGCGGTTTCCCGTTACTGTTGATATCTATGGTACGTATGCTAGGATCACTGATTACAGTATTGATGGTTTGCCAGAAGCAGATGAGAGGATATGCTGCGATATCGTCTCAAGAATGCTGTATGTGCAACGTGATCGGGTAGTGTTTCATCATCGTCCCAAAAGGATAGGCAAAGAACAACATAGCCTTATGGATGAAACATCGTTGGAAATTCAAGTTACGGAAAATAATTTGATATTTACCGTAGACTTGACAAAGCGTATCGATACTGGCCTGTTTCTTGATCATATGTATACAAGACAAATGGTTAGAGAAATGAGTATGGGGATGAGGGTTTTGAACTTGTTCTCCTATACTGGAGCCTTCTCGGTCTATGCTGCTCGAGGTGGAGCCGCGTTGGTTGAGTCAGTAGACCTGTCCAGTACTTATACGCAATGGGCCCAAAAGAATCTTGCTGATAATGGCTATATAGAAGAAGTATTTCCATGCATTGCTACTGACGCTTGGGAGTATGTTCTTGAGGCTATAAAACAAAAGCGAGTCTATGATATAATAATCTTTGACCCCCCAAGTTTTTCAAACAGCAGGAAAATGAATCATGATTTTGATGTCCAGAGAGATTACCTGAAATGGATAGCAGTGCTGAATGCACTGTTGGCGAAGGATGGAAAGCTTGTGTTCTCAACAAATTTGGGAACATTTAGATTAGAAGAAAAAGCAATTCGTGGGTATGAGATTCAGGAAATTACCAAACATGTTGCAGCACCGGGATTTACCCGTCGTTTGGGAACAGCGAGGACGTGGTTGCTTATAAAGCAACAGGATGTACGGATAGCGAGAGAATATTTTCAGTCCGCTAGGAAAAAAGCTGTAGTAGAACAGCACGAAGAAGAACTGGCACAGATGTGCAGTAAAAAAGAAGAAAGTATGAGCGAAGAAAACAAAACAGAAGAAAAAGAAGTAATCGAAGTACAAGAAGTACAGGAAACATTGGATGAGCAAGAGCTAACCGTACAGGAAGAAGACACCACCGACGAGCTTGAAAACGATGAAGATTTGGTAACAGCAGAACCTAATCAAGTAGAAGACGACCTTCTAACCCTTCGCTGGGAAGAAGAAGATTTTGCTCCTTTGGTAAAAGACCAAGAAAATTCTCAGGAACCAAAACGAGAGAAAGACTCCTTCGATCGAAGTGAGCGTCCTCGGTCGGGTGAACGAGATGCGAAGCGAGTGTTCTCTGATCGAAGACCCTCTTCACGAGATCGTGAAGACCGCAGAGAAAGACCTTCATACCGTGACCGTGATGACCGCGGTGGACGCCTATCCTACAGAGACCGCGATGACCGTGGCGGACGCCCATCTTTCGGCGACCGCGATGACCGCGGTGGACGCCCATCTTTCCGCGATCGCGATGACCGTGGTGGACGCCCATCCTACAGAGACCGCGATGACCGCGGTGGACGCCCATCCTACAGAGACCGCGATGACCGCGGTGGAAGACCATCCTACAGAGACCGCGATGACCGCGGTGGAAGACCATCCTACAGAGACCGCGATGACCGCGGTGGACGCCCATCTTTCGGCGATCGTGATGACCGCGGTGGACGCCCATCCTACAGAGACCGCGATGACCGCGGTGGAAGACCATCTTTCAGGGACCGTGATGACCGCGGTGGAAGACCATCTTTCAGGGACCGCGATGACCGCGGTGGAAGACCATCCTTCGGCGACCGTGATGACCGCGGTGGACGCCCATCCTACAGGGACCGCGATGACCGCGGTGGACGCCCATCTTTCGGCGACCGCGATGACCGCGGTGGAAGACCATCTTTCCGCGACCGCGATGACCGCGGTGGACGCCCATCTTTCGGCGACCGCGATGACCGCGGTGGAAGACCATCTTTCCGCGACCGCGATGACCGCGGTGGAAGACCATCTTTCCGCGACCGCGATGACCGTGGTGGACGCCCATCTTTCCGCGATCGTGATGACCGTGGTGGACGCCCATCTTTCCGCGACCGTGATGACCGTGGTGGACGCCCTCCATTCGTCTCCAGAGAAGAAAGAAAGCCTTTTTCAGATCGTGAGGATTCTAGGAACGCAGAACGACGACCACGCAAGTCTGCTCCGAAGCCTTATGGTTTTGATTCATTCCGCCAAACGAGAACCCGTGGTGAAAATGAACAAGATTTCTTTTGGTTGGACAAAGAAGCTAAGAAAGGTGATGAATAGAAAATTTCTCTTGAACAGTGCTGGACCCCGTGAATTCGGGGTCTTTGTTACAAATACTTGCATAATTGTAAACAAAGATTGCTGATTATGTATGTTTCACTGATATGCTCTGTTGACAGCTGTGTGTAGATGTCTTAAGATAACTATTGAGATTTTATATCAATTAGGATAGCCCATGAAAGAAAAGCGACAGACAATCCAAAAAGGACTGGTGTGGGAAGCTGTAAGTACAGCCACAAACCATCCAAATGCTGAACAAATCTACGAGAGTATTGTTCTGAAGCATCCTTCCATAAGTCGAGCTACTGTGTATCGTAATTTGAACATGTTGGTAGATGAAGGAAAGGTGAAGAGAATTCGTGTTTTGGGTGGCCCCGATCACTTCGATCGGACGTTGCACCAACATTTTCATATCCAATGCATGGTATGTAAAAAAGTTGATGATATCGAAATGATTGGTGAATTTGAATTTTCACCAAACAGCGTTGATACTCATGGGTATCTTCTGGATTCTTTTGAGATAGTTTTCAACGGGATTTGTCCCGATTGTCAAAAAATGAGTACTGCTGAAAAGCAGTAAAGGAGAAACAGTATGGAATTGAAGGGATCCAAGACGGAAGCTAATCTGAAAGAGGCATTCGCAGGCGAGTCAATGGCAAGGAATAAGTACACGTATTATGCTTCTAAAGCTCGCAAAGAAGGCTATGTACAGATTGCAAATCTGTTTGAGGAGACTGCAATCAATGAAAAGGAGCATGCAAAGATATGGTTCAAGCTTCTCCAGGAGAATGGTGAAGTCCCTGATACTGCTATCAATCTCAAGGATGCTGCAGCTGGTGAACACTACGAATGGACCGATATGTATGCCAATTTTGCCAAAGACGCCCGTGAAGAAGGCTTTAGCAAGATTGCTACACTCTTTGAAATGGTTGCTGCCATTGAAAAGCATCACGAAGAACGCTATCTCGATCTCTTGAAGAATGTTGAAGGTGGTTTGGTATTCAGTCGTGAAGGCGACCAGATGTGGAAATGTTCCAACTGTGGTCACATTGTAATCGGCAAGAAAGCTCCTGGACTCTGCCCTGTCTGTAATCATCCTCAGGCATATTTTGAGTTGGTTGCCAAGAATTACTAGAAATATTCTTGCTCCATTGAGAAAGGCAGGTTCATTACCTGCCTTTTTAGTCGAAATTCATGAAACGCATGGGGTTGGTACTTACCATGGCATGAAGAATCTCATCGGTGAGCGGTGATTGTTCAAATATTCGATAATAACTCGAATAGGACTCAACTTTGAAAAGATTCACTGAAAAGTCTGAACCAAAAAGAGAACGAGAAATTATGTTGTTTCTTGTTTCCTCTTCCAGAGAATTGAGATAATTCGAGAGAAGCACATAGAAATCAAACGTAGTACCACTGAAAGAAACATCGGCATAAATATTAGGGTACAACCCCATCAGTTCTGTTATCTCATAGAACCAAGGGGAGTCAGGCATCTTGCTGGTAAGATTACTGATCAAGGTCAGTGGGTTTTTCTGTAATTGGTTGTATTGCCATCCATAGTGTGCAAAATCGATACGAAGCGTTGGATAGCGAGCCAGTACTGGTTTGTAAGAGAATGGTGCAGTGTATTTCCACGCCTCTTTCGCAGGAATACCCCTATATCCTTGATCGTCGCAATGTGTCATGATCGGAATGTCGTAAGCACAGGCAAACTCGTAGATCAAGGTGACCTTTTTTTGTTCGTCTTTATCTGCAGGCCACGGATTATAGCCAAGGGGTGGGTAGAACTTGATACCATAGAACTGTTGTTTTGCTTCTTTTGACTCTCTATCTTTTATAATATAGGTCTCCAGTAGTTCTTGGATAAAGTCAATTGAATGAACAGGCGGGTTGATCCCTAAGAACGGAAAAAACTCGAAGAGCCCATCAGGATGAGTTTTGTGGTAATACGCAAAGCCTTCAAGGGTATCAGCAACATAATCGAGAATTTTCTGTTCTTTCGGGGCAGGGTAATAGAGGTTTTCTTCACGGATTTTGTTTGCAGAAAAATCCATCAAGAGAGGACACATGGCAAGTTTGTCATAGACTTTATCACGCATGTGCATTTTATTGTCTCTGATATAAGGCTGTTGGGGATAGGGAGCATCTTCCTCATGTGATGTAAAACAACCTTTCAGGTCGTTTTCCATCATCACCAAAGTCTGTCCAATTGGTTGTTCAAACGTGGTCAGGGTGTTGGTGAGTCTGTTCAAAAGAACAGAACCCCTTCTGTTTTTATTGGTCAAGATATAACTTGGTGAGAGAGTCCCACTTGTGACCAGATCAGGAATCCCTCCTTCCAAGGAAGAGAAAAAAGAGAGAAGGTTGGGATGAGAGATGTGCATCAAGTGAAAATGTTGGTCGAAGAAATAATTCATACATTCCTCCAATAGGACCAAGGGGACGAAAAATCGCCCCCTTAGACCGCTCTACATACCCATTTTCTTTTTAAGCTTGGCCCAAGAATCCTTGAGTGTGACCGTCCTGTTGAACACAGGATGCTCACTCGTACTATCCTTGTTATCCACGCAGAAGTATCCATTTCTGATGAACTGCAGATAGTCACCTACCTTAGCCTTGAGAATTTCAGGTTCAGCCTTTGCGTTTGTAAGTATTTTCAGAGAATCAGGATTTAGATCATCCAGATAATTCCCCGTTGCTTCACCTGGATACTCAGTCCTGAAAAGCTTATCATACAAGCGTACCTCGATGGTTGCACCCTCAGTAGCACTTACCCAGTGACTGGTACCCTTGACCTTCCTATTGTCAACAGTAGAACCGCCTCGAGACTCTGGATCATACGTACAGTGCACTGCTATGATAGTTCCGTTTTCATCCTTAACTACGTCGGTTGCTGTGACATAATAGGCATATTTGAGTCTGATTTCATTGCCTGGGTAAAGGCGATGATAGCCCTTGGCCGGAACCTCCATGAAATCTTCTCGTTCGATGTACAGTTCTCGAGAGAAGGGAATGAGGTGCGTTTTGCTCTCTGGATCCTCTGGATTGTTGACAGCTTCAAAATACTCGACCTTATCCTGTGGGTAGTTGTCAATTATCAACTTGAGAGGATCGAGGACCACCATCAATCGCTCTGCACGCTTGTTCAAGTCCTCGCGCACACAGAATTCCATAAGTGAATAATCCACGACCCCTTCAACTTTCGCAACGCCTATGCGGCTTATAAAATCTCTCATGGACTGTGGAGAGTATCCCCTACGACGAATTCCGCTGATCGTTGGCATCCTTGGATCATCCCAACCATCGACTATTCCAAGCTTTACAAGATTCAGTAAGCGACGCTTGCTCATGACCAGGTAATTGATATTCAAACGTGCAAACTCATACTGGCGCGGTGCATGGTCAATATTATCAATGCTTGTTGCCCAATCATAGGCTGGACGATGATCTTCGAATTCCAGGGTGCATATAGAGTGGGTGATTCCTTCTATGGCATCACTGATTGGATGGGTGAAGTCATACATTGGATAGATGCACCATGTATCACCGGTTCTTGGATGAGAAGCAAATTTGATACGATATAGGGCAGGATCTCGTAGATTGAGATTTGGGCTGGCCATATCAATCTTGGCTCGAAGAATGTAAGAACCCTCTGGATGTTTTCCTTGGTGCATCTCTTCAAAGAGCTGTAGGTTTTCCTCAATGCTGCGTTCGCGATCGGGACTGTTCTTTCCAGGTTCGGTCAAGGTTCCGCGATACTCGCGCATCTGTTCAGCGGAGAGACTGTCGACATATGCCTTTCCCTTCTTAATCAGGTCAACTGCGATTTCATACAACTGCTGATAGTAATCTGAAGCATGATACTCATAATCACCCCAGTCAAAACCCAGCCAAGCGATGTCTTCCTTAATTGAGTTGATATACTCCATATCCTCTTTTTCAGGATTGGTATCGTCGAATCTAAGATGACAGCGGCCTTGGTATTTTTGGGCAAGTCCGAAATTCAAACAGATTGACTTGATATGCCCAATATGCAGATAGCCGTTGGGTTCGGGGGGGAAACGGGTGACAATGGTATCGTTGGGAACCCTTTTGTTGGCAAGATCATCCTCAATGATTCGTTCTAGAAAATTCTGAGGACTTTTCTCTTTCATCTCTTCCATTCTATATCCTTCCTTAATGCCCTTTCAAAGGGGCTGCTTTGAAGATAGCACATAGTAGCACAAGCGCCTACCTTAAGCGAGTATGAGCGTATAGGAAAGCGAGTGTAATCGCATGTTCTTCTTCTCTGTAGTTTCATTGCTGAAATAAAAACCAAAACTTATCGAATCTTCTGCAGGTCCCAAGGTGAAGGAAGTAAAAACAGCAGCTTTCTGATCATCCTTTCCCAATAACCCAATCTCCATGTTCGAACCACATCGTTGCAAATACCACCGAGCTTCTTGATGCTCGCATGTAAAAGGTATCTTGCTTGTTGCTTTGTTGTTATGAATGGAGGATTGAAGTTCGAGCATGTTCTGTGACAGCCCTGCTGATACATAGGTGCTATCAAGATGATACACACAAATGCCGCAGAAGGCATTTGGATCGGGGACGCTCAAAGAGGCTTTCATGATAAATGGATCATCGCTGATGGCCAGCAAGAGCGGTCCCTGCGGGAGCTTCATCGAGTGATCAACTTCAAGTGTTACTTGCCGATGGTTTTTTTCAAATGTATCCGGCTTTCTAAGCCATCGGAAATCTTTCAGGGTTATTCGCTTCATGGCCCTAGTATAGGAGAGTTATCGGATTTATTCCACATTCTCTTTATGTTGGAGCAAAGTTGTTGTACCCTTAAAGCATGAAGTCACCTAAAGAATACAGTTTGGAAAAATATTTACTCTCTTTGCTCGACCCTCAGAGCAAAGCATACGAGCTTGCTTCCTTATTGGTTACTGATCCGGAATTGGAAGCAATTCAAGAATACGCAAATGTTGTTTCAATAAAACGATTGAACTACAATGATCATGGACCTGTTCATATGCGTCAAGTGGCAGTAAATGCAATTAAGATGCTTACCTTGCTTACAGAAGCAAACATAAAAACATCCTTGGAACAAGAGGGTTCTGGCACTGTCGAAGACAGCCTTTGTGCCTTGCTGCTGGCTTCTTTCTTGCATGACCTCGGCATGAGTATCGGACGATCTGATCATGAGATGACAGCCTTGATCATAGCAAGGCCGATCATGGACAGGCTTCTGAAACAAGTCTTCGAAGACCAACTTGCTCGCAGGATAGTAATCTCCTCTACCGCTTCCGAAGGAATCGTCGGGCATATGGCAAACCGAAAGGTTCATTCCCTCGAGGCCGGACTTGTCTTGGTTGCTGACGGATGTGACATGGAGAAAGGTCGGGCACGTATTCCCATGAGTCTCAACACACAGGCGAAGACTGGGGATATCCATAAATACTCAGCAAACTCCATTGAGCGGGTTCGGATTTTGAAGGGGGAGGACAAGCCTATCCATATTGATGTTGAGATGTCGAGTGATGTAGGGTTCTTTCAGATTGAAGAAGTTCTTCTTCCCAAAATCATGATGAGTCCGGCAAAAGGCTTTGTTGAGGTGCATGCCTCAGTGATCGGACAAGGTAAAAAACGATATCTATAGGAGTTGGTCATGATAGGAATTATTGGTGAGGCGTTGATTGATTTTATTGCCAAGGGAACACAGGGCCCTATGGTTCCGTTCGAGTCTATTGTCGGTGGATGTGCGCTCAATTCAGCAATTTCTGCGTCGCGTCAAGGCTCGGCAGTCGGGTATATAGGAAAAATATCGAAAGATATGTTTGGACAGAGAATTTTGGATTATTTGGTTGACAACCAAGTGTTGTTCGATGCAAACCTCTGTGCTGTCAAAGAACCCACTTTGTTGGCTTTTGCTTCCTTGGACCATGAAGGCAAAGCAACCTATGATTTTTTTACTGAAAAGACTGCTTCTGTAAGTATTGATACAAGTGAGTTGCTTCAAGTGATGCAAGAGCACACAGATTTGAGAGTGGTCCATATTGGATCCATTTCTCTTGCCTTAAATCCTGTAGCAGAAGCAATATTGGAAGCTCTCGAAGTCTATGAGCCCAGACCTGTTGTGTTTTTTGACCCGAATGTCCGTCCTGCTGTCATTGATGATGAAATAGTCTATAAACAGCGTTTTGAACGAGCTTTGCAACGTGCATCATTGGTGAAGCTTAGCGATGAGGATCTTGCGCTCATGTACAGCGGTTGCGACATACAGAGCAAGGCTGGTTCATTGGCTGTCGAGCAAGGCAAGCACTGTATCTTGACCTTGGGAAGAAAAGGAAGCATTTGGTACACTCCTGAAGGCAAGACTGTTTCAATGCCGATTATCGATCTTCCTGTCGTAGACACTGTCGGGGCTGGAGACACTTTCAGCGGAGCGTTGTTATCATATTTGCATGATAGGAATTGTTTTGGTGAAGATGGACAGGAGCCGAAGCTTTCAGATCTTGATGAACATCTGATCAGGGATGCTTTGTTGTATGCTACTGCAGCAAGTGCCATAAACTGTAGTCGCAGAGGCTGCAACCCCCCTAGGAAACAGGAAGTATTGACCCTCCTCTCCAGTCTCTAGTTGCCTCTTTATTAGGTTTGGAAGTACACTCTTCTTATGCTGAAAGATACCCGTAGCAGATTGATACGTATTTTACTCATCTTTGTCTTGGGTACGTTGATTGTATTCACTGGATTGTTGCTTTTTCGTTGGACTGCCGCCATCGAACAAAATAAACAGAGAAGAGAACTGAGCCAAGCCTTGCGGACCATCAAGAACGAGCAAGGGATCCAAGCTCTCTTGGCTCTCTCAGGCGTTGAGGTTGCAAACATCTTCTATGGTGAAGAGGGCCTCATACTCTTGGAAGGGAATGAATCTTCCTGGTTGTACAGTTCTGATGAAAAACAGAACATCAACGTATATGAGAACGTAAACAGAAGTGTCGTACATATTACCACGACAGTTGATATGATGACTCCGACCTTCAGTGATATCATTCCTGCCCAAGGGACGGGAAGCGGCATCATTCTTTCCTCTGATGGTTATATTCTTACAAACGCACATGTTGTTGCCAAGGCAGCTAGCTTGAAGGTGGGGCTTTATAACAACAAAACCTATCCAGCAACCTTGATCGGAGTGGATAGTGAGGACGATCTGGCAGTCATCAAGATTGCTGTAGAGAAGGATGTCCCTCTGTATCCCATCACCTTGGGAACCAGTGAAGATCTAAAAATCGGACAGAAAGTGATTGCCATTGGAAATCCTTTTGGGTATGACCGTACCATGACCGTGGGTGTGGTGAGCGGACTGAACAGGCCGGTACGCACTAGTGAGGGAACTGTGGTCATGAATGCCATCCAGACTGATGCTTCGATCAATCCAGGCAATAGTGGGGGGCCCTTGCTGAACTCAAGAGGTGAAGTAATCGGTATCAACAGTTCTATATTCTCAACCACTGGGAGTTCTCAAGGAGTCAACTTTGCTATTCCTATCGATACTGCCATAGCGGTTATCCCTGACCTCATCAGGTTGGGAAGGGTCAGTCGTGGTTGGCTCGACCTCTCTGTGGTTCAGCTTACGCCTCAATTGGTTTCTTATGCTAAATTGCCGATAGCAAAAGGGGTGTTGATCAGTCAAACGGTGCCTGACGGTTTTGCTGAGAAGGCAGGGCTCAGAGGAGGAACGCAACGTGTCCAGTATGGGGCTAGTGTCATCTTTCTTGGAGGCGATATCATAACGGCAGTGAACAATGTCCCTGTTGATGATGTGAACGGTTTGTATCTTGCATTGCTTCCTTATCGAGCTGGCCAGAAAGTTACAGTCACAATTCATCGCAAGGGTGAAACAAGAAACGTTGACGTACAACTCATCGAACGAACAGCGCAACATGTGGGCGCATTGGTACGATAACTATGCATGATGATTTTCAAGTAGACGAAAAATGGGGAGGAGAGGCGATTTCCAACATTCATGGGGACGTTTCTTACCAAAGTAAACGCTTCAAGGTGGTCAGCGAATATGAGCCATCCGGTGATCAGGCTCAAGCTATTGAAGCCTTGAGCGCTGGTCTGAACCAAGGCGACAGGTTTCAAACCCTGAAAGGGGTAACCGGTAGTGGAAAGACCTACACCATGGCCAAGATCATCGAACAGGTGCAAAAACCAACGCTTGTCTTGTCTCATAACAAAACGCTTGCTGCACAACTGTATCGGGAGTTCAAATCGTTCTTTCCAGACAATGCTGTGGAGTACTTTGTCTCAACCTATGATTACTATCAGCCGGAAGCGTATGTGCCCGGTAGAGATCTATATATCGAAAAGGATGCTGATATTAACCAAGAGATAGATCGGTTGCGTCTCTCTGCTTCATTTTCTTTGATGGAACGTCGGGATGTCATTGTTGTAGCCACTGTCTCCTGTATTTTTGGCTTGGCAAATCCTGTATCAGTCAGGGATATGGTCTATACGTTCAACCAAGGCCAAAGCTTCAACCATCGAGAAGTATTGGAGCAGCTGGTTCGTATGCAGTATGAACGTAATGATGCTATTCTGAAAAGGGGTTCCTTTCGGGTTAAGGGTGACGTGATCGAGATTTGTCCTTCCTACTTGGAGAATGCAGTTCGCCTGTGTATCGATTGGGATGAACTTGCCTCCATTCAATGGTTTGACCCTGTTTCAGGAGAAAAGCAGGAGATGGTCTCTAGCTATACACTCTATCCCGCGAAGCAATTTGTCATGCCACAAGAGCAGGTAAAAGCTGCCATCTCGAGAATCCGTAGTGAGATGGAAGATCAAGTTGAGTATTTCATGTCCATGGGAAAACCTCTTGAGGCAGAGCGAATCAAGACACGGGTTGAGTATGATCTACAGATGCTTGAGGAAATCGGGTATTGCTCCGGAATCGAGAATTACTCAAGACCCCTATCTGACCGAAAAGCAGGAGAACGCCCTGCAGTTCTTTTGGACTATTTCGCTCCGGATTTCATTACCTTCATCGATGAGTCCCATGTGACAATCCCTCAGGTAGGGGCGATGTATGAAGGAGATCGATCACGCAAACTAAACTTGGTAAATTATGGGTTTCGCCTTCCTTCTGCCTTGGACAACAGGCCTTTGAAAGCTGAAGAATTTGAACAGGTAATCAAGCAAAGGGTTTTTGTTTCTGCCACTCCTGGCAAGATTGAGTTGCAAAAGAGTGTACGCATCGTTGAGCAAGTCATAAGACCTACTGGTCTTTTGGACCCAGAAATATCTGTGCGTTCCACTGAAGGTCAGATGGAAGACCTTTATAGCGAAATACGAAAAGTCATTGCAAAAAAACAACGCATATTGGTCACTACGCTCACCAAGAAGATGAGTGAGGACCTTACCGATTATTTTGCCTCTTTGGGATTGAAAGTCCGCTACCTTCACTCAGAGATTGATACGATTGAACGAGTCGAGTTGTTGAGAGATCTTCGTCTTGGTGTATTCGATGTATTGGTGGGAATCAACTTGCTCAGAGAGGGCTTGGACCTCCCCGAGGTCTCCTTGATCGCCATTCTTGACGCAGATAAGATTGGCTTTTTACGTTCAACCACCTCCTTGATCCAGACCATCGGAAGAGCTGCTCGTAACGCCGAGGGACGAGTGATCATGTATGCTGATAGAATGAGTCCTGCAATGCAGGAAGCGATTGAAGAGACAAACAGAAGAAGGGCAATCCAAAACGCTTACAACCAAGAACACGGTATAACACCCAAGACCATAACCAAGGCCATCCAGGATATCATCGAGCGCGAGAAGGAAGAAACCAAGCAGATCCAGAAGCAAGACCTTTCAATCCTAAAAGGTGGTTACAATCTGCTCAACGCAAATGATCGAAAGAAATACATCAAGGCACTTGAGAAAGAAATGCTGCAAGCTGCCAAGAACCTTGAGTTTGAACGGGCTGCCGTCATCCGCGATGAAATCCAGGACATCAAGGAAGGACGATTTGCCACTTAGGGCAGGATAAGCTCCATCGGACCGGGACTGATAAGCGGATGTTGATATAACTTAGGATTGGTTCCCTCAAGGGGGAATGCTTGATGCTCAAGCACATATCGATACAAATCATCGATGCCTATACCGTGCCTGATCTCGATAAGCTTCTGCTGTGCCACATCCCAACCAAGCCCTTCAAGCAACGCCTTGGTGAAGAACCCATGAACAGGATTCCCCCCGACGGGCTCCTTGCTGGTATTGTCCCTCGTGGTGGCTGCCATGACAAAAACCTTGCCTATGTAATCTTCCTTAGAGAAAAATCGTCTATAGGCCTCTTCATAGGATTCTCTTGGATGGACAAGAGAGATGGAGGTGTTGCTCTCTTGCACAAAATTGCCTGCATAACAACTATCGACGATTAACAGAATAGTGCCTTTGAATGAGGACAACGCAGCGAAAAGTTCATCAGGGTGCAGCAACACTTCCTGTTTTGGCGTCTTGTTATCGGCGTTAAATATTTTTTTGTCTGCATCGGTTGGAAAGAGAACCCACGATCCATCACTTACACCATGACCACTATAGGTGACAATCAAAAGGTCTTTACTGCTCAGGCTCGCAATAACAGTTCCAATGTGATCCAAAACATGCTCTTTGGTAGGAAGCAACGGATCTGAAAGGTCATCAGAACCGTCTTGGAGCATCAGGATGCCTGAATACTGAGTAGACCTGCCCAACAACGTTTGATGCAAGGCACTCGCATCATTGAGGGTTCCCCGAAGAGTCCCGACATCAGTACCAACATAATTCAAGGCAATGGCAATGTGATACACCTCTATATCAGCTGAGGGCGGATAAAAGAGCTCACAACTGATGAGAAACAAGAGGATGGGCAGTAGAATTACTATCTTTTTCATACTCTTGTAGTTCACTTGCATACTCCTTTGCTTCAAAATTGAAAAAGAACCATATCCAACGGACCCCCTGTGGTTGTCGGGTGTTGAAATTTAGTATCAGAGAAAAGAGACCAGTGAGTGGGAAGCCTTTGGTTCTTTTTAATATAGGAATAGAGAGAATCAACAGTCAGACGGTTCTCTTTAAGCGCTTGGATGGCCACTGAGGTATGCTCCGGGGTGTGAGGGTGGGACCATCCAAGCGCTCGTAACAGTGTTTCAGTGAAAACCCCGTGAGCATGGTTGGTCTCTATATAGAATTCATAGGAGTCATGTGCTGCAGACGCTGTGAGAACCATCAGACTAGGCTTTGTATACTCCATATCATCAAAGTACTTTTCGAACCATTGGTCGATGCGCTTGTAGTAGTGGGTGCTGAGACTGCTTGCACTTTCCGGGACTAACAGTCCGCTGTAGCAGCTGTCTATGATGACAAGTTTTCTCCCCTCAATGGCTGCAATTTTCTCAAGTAAGACTTCTGGAGCAAGCAAGATGTCCTGAGTCGAAGGGTTGCCATTGGTACTCTCATGGGCCAACAGAAGATCCCCCTTTTTATCAAGCCCATGGCCGCTGAACGTAAAGATGGTCAAGTCATGCTCTGAAGCAGAATTTTTTATTTCGTCAAGGGTGGCTTCAATATTGGTCCATGAAGGATAGGTTGGATCAGCAAAGGTGTCTTGGGTTCTAGAAAAACCCTCTTGAATCATGAGATAGCCAAAAAAGGACTTGTTTGCTTGCTCTGCAACGAGCTTGAACGCCTTTTGCAGCTCTCTTGCATCGTTGATGGTTCCATAGAGCGTTTTTGTATTTGCATTGTTGTTGTTGGCATAGTCAATTCCAACAGAGACGACATACAGATCGCCATAGGTTGTTGCATCCTTATAAAAAAGCTCACAGGAGAGAAAAAGGGACATCAGTACTAGCAGAAGGATGGGCGATGCTCGTTTCATCACTCCTCCTTTCGGGGAAAAGGAAACAACACGTAACGAAGCCCGAGTCCGGCTTGCAATGCTGTAATCTCCTTGCGAAGGTGTACAGAAACAGGAATGGTTGCATAGATGAGATACTCTTTCTTTTCAAGGAGTGTGAATTGTGGTGCGATGCTGAAGCTGAAGGAGGCGAAAGCTTCCTTGATCATGTTGTAGAAATTGACTTCACTTCCGACTTGAGCTGAGAGCGAAAAGAATGGGGAAAAGGCATAGGAGCCTTGCAGGCTTAGTCCTATGGAGTTGAAACCGCGTGCTCGATAGAGTCCGAAGGGAAGAGAGTCTGAGACAAACAACAGATGGACCTGCGTCGCAAGGTCCCATGTTTTTGCTCTATATCCTAAGAAACCTACTGTGACGTTGAAAGCGTTGCTTGAACGAGCTGGAATTTCGTCCTCGAAATGAGAAATTCCAAGGTAATAGGAGTCAGAAATGGCAAGAGAATAGTACTGTCCTTCAGCTGCAATGAGGAACGACGAACAAGAGAGTAGTAGCAATAGGAGCACGACATACCGTCTTTTCATATACACAGTATACATAAAATGTCAAAAATGCCTATTCCTAGAATATGGTATTTTTTTGGTTATGGTACCAAAATACCATCCACATACTCCCTGATAGATTTCATCCGTACTGCCAAGGTTACTTCCTTGTTCTCTGGTCGTGTCGTGCTGTGGCAAATTATGGGATGCCCTTCCCATTGGCAGAGCAGTCTGTAATGATCACCTTGAAACTCACAATTGATGACCTGAGCCTGCTTGAACTGAACATGAGGAAGGTATTCCACCAAAGAGAATGCCTGTCCCTCTTTGATCAGGACGTTTTCTGGTCTGAAAAAGATTGTATGCTTGCCTTCTTTTGGCTTATAAGCATAAGGGAGGGAAGGTGTAGGAGTCGACAAGGTTTTTTGTATCACATTATAAGGAAGAATCGTACCTTCTCCCATGAAGGTCGCAACGAAAAGATTTTCAGGATTGTTGTAGATGTCCTCGCCCTTTCCTTGCTGCATCACTTTTCCTTCGTGCATGACGATGATCCGATCAGCGATGGCGAGTGCCTCTTCTTGGTCATGTGTTACGTATACTGTAGTAATCCCTGTCTCATCATGAATTCTTCTAATCTCTTCTCGAAGATGTTTTCTTAATTTGGCATCAAGAGCTGAAAGAGGTTCGTCAAGGAGCAGCAACTGAGGTTGCGAAGCGAGTGCTCTGGCGAGCGCTATCCGTTGACGTTCACCTCCACTGAGTTCTTGGCTTTTCCGTTTTTCGTATCCTTGCAAGGAAACCAAGGAAAGCAAGTGATGTATCCGTTCAATCTGTTTCGCTTTCTTTGTCTTTCTGATCTTCAAGGGATAGGCGATATTTTGAGCCACAGTCATATGAGGAAACAAGGCATAGTCTTGAAAGACCATGGCGACTTGCCGTTTATGTACGGGAATTTGAGTTAGATCATTGCCGTTGAGAAAAAGAGAGCCCTCTTGAAGAGGCAACAGGCCAGCGATCAGAGAAAGAGAAGTGCTTTTCCCACAACCCGAGGGCCCAATGATGCAGGCAAGTTCTCCAGCTTGCACACTGAAGGTTGCCTGTAAGGAAAAGTCCGGGTACGTAGCCTTCAATGAACAAGAGAGACCTTCATTGGCCATATTTGCCTCCTTTTGCCAGTTCACTCACGATGAAAACGATGACTGAAACTGCGATGAGAATGGTGCCAAGGGCGCATGCACCTTGGAAATTATAACTGCCAATGAGGCGATACATAACAATCGGCAAGGTAACAATAGAACTATTTGCCAAGGTGAGCGTTGCGTTGAACTCTCCCATGCTCAAAGCGAATGCGAATATTGCGCCGGTAAACAGAGATCCTTTGAGCAAGGGTAACTCTATCAGAAGGAACGTCCTGAGAGGCCCCGCTCCCAAGGTCAGGGAACTATGCATGTACGAAAGAGGAATCTTTCTATACTCAGGTAAGATAGTTCTCAGCACGAACGGGATTGCGATGACCATATGGGCGAGAACCACCAGTATGTAATGCAAGCTAAGGCCGGCGCGAAACCGTGAGGAGATTAGGTAGTATCCTAAGCCGATGATCACGGAACTGACAGTCATGGGCAGCATCCCGAATAACTCGTAAAAGCTTGTTTTTCTTTGGCTTCGACGCACTGCAACGCTGAGGGTCAAGGCGACGGGTACTGTGAGTGTGGCAACGACCAAGGCGATCATGAAGCTGTTGGTCAATGCGGTAAGCGCCGAACCCATATGTCCGGTTGCGGATTCGAGACTGAGTAATTGCCTATACCATCTTAGGCTGAATTCCTGACTTGCAGAGCGAGAGGGTGATGCCATAAATGATCGGACCACGACAGAGATAATCGGACCGAGTATGAAAAGGAGGGAGAACAGTGTGTAGAACAGCGCAAGAACCCTTCCTACGAAGGAAGCAGGGCGCTTTTCGCTTCGTAGTATGTCCCTTCTATAGATTTCACTTCTTGCAAGATTCTTTTGACTTGCGTTATACCAAAGAAGCAACAACGTAGTTACTAAAATGGAAAACAAGGATAATGCTGATGCTGCACCTGGATTGCTCATCATCCTGGCCTGACGGTAGATTTCAACTTCCATGGTCGTGAATTGCGGACCTCCTCCAAGCACCAAAATAATGGCGAAGCTGTTGAAACAGAAGAGAAAGACCAGTGAGCATGCGCTGATGATTGCGGGAAGCAATCGAGGTAGCGTAATGGAAAAAAAGGTGCGTGTCTTCGTTGCTCCAAGCGTACGTGACGCCGATTCACAATGACCGTCCATATGTTCCCAATAGGAAGAAACCAAACTCATGATGATGGGAAAATTATAAAACGTATGAGCCAGTATGATTGCAGGAAAAGAGTACAAGATTTTCAATGGGGGTTCGTTGAGGTTGAAAAGAGTCATCAATATACGATTGAGAAATCCATTGTTTCCAAAGAAAATCACAAAACCCAGCACCACTAAAATGGAGGGAATGACAAAGGGTATCGCACTGAGGGCAAGGATAAGGCGCTTAGCTCTGAAGTTATAGGTTGCGATAAGAAAAGCTCCTGGAAGAGCTACAAGCAAAGACGCGAGGGTGGAGATGGTCGCCTGGAAAACGGTAAAGAGCATGATTCTCTGTGTGTAGGAATCGGTAAAGACGCCTACGACACGAGAGAAAGATATGCCCTCCTCAGTTATGAAAGCTGAGGAGAGTGTAAAAAAGAGCGGGACAAAAAACAACAAAAGCAGTACCAGCGAGGCTGGAATTGGCATAGTCCTGTAGAAACGCTTGTACTGCAAACTGCTGTTCTCTCTCATCTGCTCATTACCTGTGTCCATTCAGTAAGCCATCTATCGAGGTTTTTGGCAAGTACACTGCTGTCCATGCTTAGGTTCTTCTCTGGTTTAGGCGCATACGCAAAAGCACTTGGAAGTACTGTCATGCTGTTTGCAGGGTACATGGAATTAGCGATGGCGATATCAAGCTGTGCATCGGCTAGCAAAAAGTCAATGAACTGTCTGGCTTCACTTTTGAGCTTGCTTGAGGCAAGTATTCCTGCCGCCTCGATGGTGGTGCTGTGTCCTTCCTCAAAGAGAACTACTTGGTAACGAGTGGAATTTTCAAAGGTAACATGGTAGACAGGACTGGTTGTATAACTCAAGACTAAAGGAGCTTCTCCTTCTGTGAATAGTCCGTAGGCGCTTGACCAGCCGTCTGTAATCGTAAGAGCGTTGTTTTTCATCGCTCTCCACCAAGAAAGATACTCTTGTTCTCCAAAGGCTTCGATGGTCCATAGAAGCAACCCAAGTCCGACGGAGCTCGTTCTTGGATCGATAAGTATGACCTTGTTTTTGTACTTGGCGTCAGTCAAAGAGGCAAGGCTCGTGGGAATGTCTTGTGGTTGCAACTGTTCAGAGTCGTACACGAATGCAAAATTTCCATAATCAAAGGGAAGTAAACGATTCTCCTTGTCAAACTGAAGAAATGCCGGAATATGTTGCAACGCAGGACTGTTGTATGGCTCCAAAACAGCAGCGTCATACAATTTCTGGGCCATCTCGTTACTGATTCCCACTACTACGTCAGCGTACGGATTGTTCTTTTCGCTGATGATTTTTGTCATCATCGAGACAGCATCTCCTGCACTGATAAGGTTTACCTTGATACCTGTTTGCTTTTCAAACGCTTGTACAACGGTAGGGCCGGGCCCCCAATCGCCACAGAAAGCATCATAGGCATAGACGACAAGCTCATCTTGTGCTTTTGCTCCCTGTGCTGCAACAGGGAAGAAGATGAGTGACAGAATGGCAACCAATGCACATACGAACCGATGCTTGTTCATAAGCACCTCCATATAATTAGTTTGCCATGGGGATTGTATTGAGAATTGAGTGCTGTCTCCCTACGCTGGTATGATCCAGATCAGGTTAACGGGTGTAATCTCAGGCCTTATGGCCACCCCAGGACATCTTGAGCCTAGCGGGATACTGAAAAACTGTCAAGATGGCTTTAGTTGACCCCGGCCCATCGCTTGTGTAAAGTAAGAGCATGAAACCACTAGAGCTCGCATGCGATGTTGCGTTGATCGATACGCTTTCCCAAGAAACAGCAAAGATACCAGAGCTTTGTCTCATGGAGAGTGCAGGTTTGCAGATTTTTCAACATTGGAAAAAGTTTCTTTGTACACAAGATAGACTCATTTTTCTTTGTGGAGGTGGAAATAACGGAGGAGATGCACTGGTAGTTGCACGATATGCCTTCAATGAAGGGTTTTCAAATATTCTGCTCGTCTATACAGGATCGAGACTTTCACCTGCCTGCAGCATTCAAAGAGAGATAGCTAAAGCCTACAATCTACAGAGCATCGATTATTCCTGTCTGGATACCCAATATATTCAGCATGCTTTTTCAAAAGCTGACTGGGTTGTTGACGGTCTGGTCGGAACGGGGTTGAAGGGTGCACTCAATACTGAACTGCAACAACTTGTGAAATTATCAAACGCGAGCGGAGTGAAAACTTTGGCTATTGATATTCCCTCAGGCCTTGGGGACGACATTGCATGTGATCAAGAGCATATCCAAGCTGAACTGACCATTACAATGGGTCATGAAAAACTTGCAATGTATCACCCAAGAACTAGAGAATCCTGCAAGGAAATCATCTGTGTCAACCCTTCCTTTCCCCCTTTCTTGATGCAACCTAAGCAACGCGCCTTGCTCGCGACTGAAGAGGACGTCTCAATCAAAAAACTTGCAAGAGACTCCTATAAAAATCAGCGAGGGCATGTTGCCATCTTTGGGGGGAGTGTACAGTACAGCGGAGCTGCGAGACTCTCCGCCAAAGCCTGTTTTGCTGCTCGTGCAGGGTTGGTCACCCATTTTTGTGATGAAGAGGTGTATGCTGTAGCTGCTGCAAAATCACCTTCTGTAATGGTGAGAGTCTATCAAGACGACGTGGCCTTGGACCGCTATCAAGCACTTCTTGCCGGTCCTGGATGGGGTTCACAGAGAGAAGCGATACTCGCGCGTCTGTTTGCGTCCAACATTCCTCTGGTTCTGGATGCCGATGGTATTCGAGCCTATGCAGCGATGCTTTGCACCTGTGAAAGATTGGAGCACGGACCCTTGATACTCACTCCCCATATCGGGGAGCTTGCGACCTTGGTGAAAAGTCTTTGGCCTGAGGAAGCTGAACGTATCGGTAAATTTGACAGTCCCCTGCAGTTCTTAACCTGCATAGAGAAGCTCAGTGAAACATTGCATGCTACCTTGGTGGTAAAAAGCTCCTTGACGTATATCGCTTCCCCGAACGAAAAGACAATCGTAATCCAATCGCGCAATCCCAGCCTGGGAGTTGCCGGCAGCGGGGATGTTCTTGCAGGGATCATTGCAGCGCTTCTGTGTCAGAATCCAAACGATCTCCATCAAGTTGCTTGTACTGGTGCTCTGCTGCACATGCAGGCCGGAAAAAGGGCAAAAGAAACCTACGGATATTATGACAGTGAAACCTTGGTGTCAGTTGTCGGGACGACGGTCCTGGAGGCGGAGAGGTGATAGCCCAGACATACTTCTTAAGCATTCTCTATCTTCTCTTGGGCGCTTCTCTGCTTCTTGCGGACTTTTGGGGTATGAGGTTCCCTTTGTTGTTGAGCCTTCGCTATGCTTTCAGGGTCCATAAGCTGGTAAGACGAGCCTTTATCCTCAGTGGGCTGGGGATATGTCTTGCTCTCGGCTTTTTCCCCTATCCTCCTGGTCCTGCATTGCTAGGAGATTTTGTACCGCTTCTGAACTGTTTCTGCTTATTGGTTTATTACCTCTACCAATCATTGAGAGGGATGGATAAGCATACAGAATCGGAACAAACTGTACTTGATACCACCGGACTCTATATGGAAAGAAACAAACGGAACGTTGGATATTTGACACTTGCGGTAGCTGTATTGCATTTCTTGGCACCGCAGTTGGTCTTGCTATGAGGAGGAATGACATGCAAGAACGTGTTACAACCGCGGGAATACTTACAATGGGAGATAAGTTCTTTATAGCGAAGAGACAAGATTCAGGCTCGATCGGGGGGCTGTGGGAGTTTCCAGGTGGAAAGAACAGGTATACAGAAACTGAAGCAGAAACTCTTATTCGTGAGTTTGATGAAGAGCTCGGATTACAAATTGAAGTGGGACAGCTGTTGCATGAGCATGATTTTATCAACAAGGATACCGTGTACCACTTAAAAGCATATTTGGTAACAGCAAAAGAGCACCAAGAGTACAAGCTTTCCGTGCATACCGAGTATCGATGGGTTTCCTTGAAGCAGCTGTCTGAATATCAGTTTGCCCCAAGTGACCAAGAGATAGTGAAGACATTACAGAGCAAATGCTTCACGGATCAAGAGATTATCGAGAAATTGCAGTTGCGATAGTTCAGACGTCTTATAGCTTAGGACACCACGTTTGCTCATCGATGAGGTTCTCAGGCAGGATGATATCTATCGGAACGCAGATTGTTTGCTCGGGCGTTTGGTTCAACATTCCCTTTCTATAGAGTTGATACATAGCTGTATATCCCTGATACTCAGGTCTCTGGCTGATTAGGCAGTCAACAAAACCGGAAAGCATTTGCTTCCGGTTTTGGTCTACCAAGTCATATCCAATCAAGGTAGTCTGGTTTTTTCTTCCCAGCACCTGGATGCTTTTGGCAACCCTATGTACAGCATCATTGACAACAAAAATACCGATCACATTTCCTTGTGCCCGATAGAAGGCCTCAAGATCTTCGTCAAAATCCTTGGTGGATGAGAACTCCAGCTCGTGAACGGAAAATTCAGGCTTTCCTGCAAAGTACTCAGCAAATCCCCGAGCTCTTTCGGTCGAGTTGTAAGCTGCACGATGCGTCTGGATGGTGAGTAACGATCCTGTGCCGCTGGTCAGCAAATGCATCATTCTCCCCGCAAGGAACCCTCCTCGGTAGGGATTCTGTACTACACAGGAGACTGGATTTGTCTTGGGCAGCGGGGAGTCGATGAAGGCGTAGTCGGGTGCATTCTTGGCATTCACTATGGTCAGTGCTTCGTCGGGTACGACAGGGGCAAGCAAAAGGGCATCGATGTCATGTTTGAGTAATTCTTCGCCTCTCTCCTGTAATGACCCGGGCATTGTACGATCGAATTCCATCAAGTCGATACGAACAGAGAGGGGATGCAGTTCTTTTGATGCCTTGAGAATTCCTTCATACATCAGATTCCAATATCCATATTCCGAATGAAGCAAGGGCAGTAATACCCCTATGGTGAATTCTTTTCTCAGTTTGAGATTGCGTGCATAGGTATTGGGTTGGTACCCATAATCCTCAACAATACTCATGACTTTCTTGATTGTCTGGGGTGCGACACGCCCCCGATTGTGTAAGACTCTATCAACTGTCCCGATTGAAACTTGTGCAAGCTTCGCGATTTCGGAAATTGTCATTTTGTTGTGGTATCCTTTATCATCAGGGCGATGGCATCTGATTAACGATAACGCAATTATACCATATTATGTATTTTTGTCTATTGCTACAAAATGTCTGAAATTTTTGTGAAATTAGATATTTTCAATCAATACTTGACATAAATACAAGCAGGATGGAATATAGTAGTATGTTTGCGTTTACGTTAACGCAAACATACATGTTACGTATATGCGCAGAATCGGAGGAAAAGATGCTGGGAAGACCTATAAAGAAGTATGAATTTTGGTTTGTGGTAGGATCTCAATTCCTATATGGACAGGAGACCTTGAATGAGGTGGCCAACCATGCCAGGTCAATGGTTGCCAGCCTCAATACAAGAGGCGTGCTCCCATGCTCCTTGGTTTATCAGGCGACGGTGAAAACGTCGGATGAAATTGAGCGCCTGATTAAAGACGCCAACTACGATGAGGCCTGTGCAGGAATAATCACCTGGATGCACACCTTCTCTCCTTCAAAGATGTGGATAAACGGCCTCTCTTTGTTGCAGAAACCCTATTGCCATTTGCATACACAATATAATCGAAGCATCCCGGATCAAGATATTGATATGGATTTCATGAATCTCAACCAAAGCGCTCATGGTGATCGTGAACATGCCTTCATTGCTGCACGGATGCGTTTGCCCAGGAAAATCATAGCTGGATTTTGGGAAGATGAATCAGTGACGCATGACCTCGCCTCCTGGATGCGTGCTTCTGTAGGAGCCATTGAAAGCCGAAAACTCAAGGTTGTACGGTTCGGGGACAACATGCGCAATGTAGCTGTCACCGAAGGAGACAAGGTGGGAGTTCAGATGCAACTTGGATGGCAGGTGAATACTTGGGGAGTAGGCGATCTTATTAGGGAATTGGAAGAGGTCAGTGACAGTGAAGTGCAAGCGCAGATGGACGTGTATCAAGAGCGTTATGTATTCAACACCGAAGACGTGGAAACTGTACGTTATCAGGCCAAAGAAGAAATTGCAATGAGAAAATTCCTTGAGCGAGAGAGGGCAAGTGCGTATACCAATACGTTTGAAGACTTACAGCAGATGCGCCAGTTGCCTGGGCTAGCCAGTCAGAACTTGATGGCACAAGGATTCGGCTATGGAGGAGAAGGTGACTGGAAAGTCTCTGCGATGACGGCCTTGATTAAGAAAATGACCGAAGGGATGACCGGTGGTACCACGTTTATGGAGGACTATACCTATCATATGGAAAAAGGGAATGAGTTGTCCCTTGGTGCCCATATGCTTGAAATATGCCCCTCAATTTCTACTGAAAAAGCTCGTGTTGAAGTACATGAACTTGGCATTGGTGGAAAGGAACCGCCTGCGAGGTTGGTTTTTGAAGGCCATCCTGGGAAGGCTGTACTTGCATCACTGGTTGATATGGGTGGACGTTTACGCCTAATAATCAACGAAATTGTAGTGGTGAAACCGATTTTTACAATGCCAAAACTTCCAGTGGCTCGAGTCATGTGGAAACCCGAACCCGATCTGTATACAGCCAGTCATTTGTGGATGCTTGCAGGAGGCGCCCATCATGCAGTGTTAAGCTATGATGCCTCTGCCAAAATGTTGCAGGACTGGAGTGAAATAATGGGTATTGAATGCGTGGTAATCAACAAAGATTCAACTGTTGATACAATGAAGCAGCAGCTCTTTCTCTCCGACATTGCTTGGAAGCTGCGCTGACATTACAACACAAGGGTATAAAAAAGAGTTCGATTTCCGATCGCCGGAATCGAACTCTTTTATGTGTCAGCTAAGATGCTCTACAGCTGCTTTCTCTACCGGTAAGCCGCGCTTGTACCGATCCAGAAAACGGTTGAACCCTTCAATGTCCTCAGATGTAGGGGAAATAGTGGTTATTTCTGCAGAAACAAATACCTCATCATTCAAGAAATCAGATAGGGAGGTACCTGAATCACTTGCCATGTATGCGGCAAGTAGAGCTATCCCCCAAGCGCCTCCTTCTCCTGCGGTCTTGAGTACCGAGATCGGGGTGTGCAGCGCACTGGCCATGATACGTTGTCCGACTTCAGCTGTCTTGAAAAAGCCGCCGTGTCCGTTGATAGCGTCGATGGTTACCTGTTCTTTTTCAAAGAGAATATCCATGCCGATGCGCAGTACGCCCAAGGCGGTACATAACTGCGATCTCATAAAGTTAGCCAAGTTGAAGGTGTTTTTAGTTTCTCTTACAAAGAGGGGTCTTCCTTCATTGAGATCTGTCATTGTCTCCCCTGAGATGTAGTTATAAGGAAGAAGGCCACCACAGTCAGGATCCCCCTCTAGTGCCTTATAGAGCAATTTATCGTATAGTTCACCCTTTTTCACGGTAAATCCGACTGTTTCCACCACTTCTGAGAAAAGTCTCATCCATCTATCATACTCTCCAGTGCAGTTGTTGCCATGACTCATTGCAACAAGAGCTCCATCAGGAGTTGTGACCAAGTCAATGAACTTGTTATAGCTTTTACTCAAAGGTTTTTCCAACACGATCATGGCAAAGACAGAAGTCCCTGCAGAGACATTTCCCGTACGTGTGGCAATGCTGTTTGTAGCAACCATTCCTGTCCCTGCATCTCCCTCAGGGGGACACAGGCTGATGCCCGCCTCAAAAGAGCCGCTTTGATCAAGGAGCATCGCGCCTTCTTCGCTCAAGGTCCCTGCTGCATCACCTGCACAGAGAATTGTGGGAAGGATATTCTCTAGCTTCCAAGAAAATGCACCAACTTGCGGCAATTCAGAAAATTGTTTGAGAAGCCGACTGTCAAACTGCTTTGTGGTACTGTCAACAGGGAACATGCCTGAGGCATCACCGATGCCAAGCACTTTCTGTCCAGTGAGTTTCCAATGCACATACCCAGAGAGGGTAGTGAGGTAGTGTATATCTTGTACATGATCTTCATCATTAAGGATTGCCTGATACAGGTGACTGATCGACCAACGTTCAGGAACAGGATAATCGAAGTACTCGCTGAGCTTCTCTGATGCCTCAGCTGTAATGGTATTTCGCCAGGTTCTGAACGGGACTAAGAGCTTTCCTTGTGCGTCAAACGCTAGATAGCCATGCATCATGGCGCTTATCCCCATGGCCTTCACACGTTTCAGGGTTACTTTGTACTGGTCTTGTACATGAGCCTGTAGACTCGCAAAGCAAGAAGAGATTCCCTTCCAGACCTCATCCAGGTCATATGTCCAGATTCCATTGATGAAGGAACTCTCCCAGTCATGGGCCCCTTGGGCAATAGGCTGGTGCTCTGAATCGATCAATACAGCCTTTATTCTGGTTGAACCAAGCTCAATGCCCAGTATGGTTTTCCCGCTCTGAATTTCCTCTCTGATGACATTTGTCTGCATAGATACTCCTTGTTGTCACTCAATCACTTTGATTTTGTCGAAGATGGAAAATCTCCCTGTTTTGGTTAAAGGAATGTTTAGGTTCATGATACGAGTCTCTAAAGCCAAAAAAAGCATTGGCAGTAACTTCTAGCCGTACTCTTTTCTTGTTATTAAACTAGTATTCCTCTATCACTGGTAGTATCGTATAATGAATATTAAAGCCATACAAGGTAATATTTAAAATATTACGTAAATATTCGCAAAAAAGGGAGGATCCAATCCTCCCTTTTTGACAGTAGAAAGCATAATTACAGGACAGTTCCATTCTTGATTACTGCATTCTTGTTGATGACAATAATTCCATCATGTACAGAGTACATGGCATAATCTCCCTCAGGTCTGGGAATGTCATCAATTCCAATGCGGCATCCATCCCCGATCCTGGCATTCTGGTCTATGATGGCCTTTCTGATTATTGTGCCACGGCCAATACCAATGTTGGGTATTCCCTTCTTGGTGTTTTCTGCTTTCTCTTCCTCTGTCTCATAATACGAGGCTCCCATGCAGTAAACCCCGTCAAGGGAAGCCCCGGATTCAATAAGCGTCCGGACACCGATGATTGAGTTGACGATATATGCATTGGTGATTATTGAACCCTCACTGGTCAGTGAGTTGGAGATATTACAGAAGTTCACCTTTGTAGCTGGTAAGTGGCGTCGGTGGGTATATATCGGCATCTGCTCGTCATAGAAGTTGAACTGAGGGCTGATAGAAGCGAGATCAAGATTGGTTTCATAAAAAGCCTTGATGGTTCCAATATCTTCCCAAAATCCCTCGAAAAGGTAGGCCGATACTTTTCTTTGTTTGATGACATCCGGAATGATTTCTTTACCGAAGTCAGTCTTGTTGTTATTCAGTACCTCTTCCATCGTCTTGGCATTGAAAATATAAATTCCCATGCTGGCAAGATACTCATTGTTTTCACCCACTTCTTTCCCTAAGGAATCTTTCATGTACGAAGCGGGCACCTTGTACTCGGAGATATCCAGGTCATTGGCGGGTTTCTCATAGAACTTTGTTATAAAACCCTGCTCATCACAACCGATGATGCCAAGGCCAGTTGCCTGTTCACGACTGATCGGTTTGGAGGCTATGGTCAACTCTGCGCCGCTGGCGATATGTTGATCGAGCATATCCTTTATGTCCATTCTGTACAGTTGATCACCACTGAGAATGATATAATAGTCAGCATCCTGATCATGGAAATGCTTTAGATTCTTGCGTACAGCATCAGCCGTTCCTTGATACCATGTATCGGTTTGGTTGGTCTGCTCAGCAGCAAGAATCTCAACAAACCCATTTGAGAAAGTGTCAAAAACATAGGTGTTGGCGATGTGATTGTGTAATGACGCCGAGTTGAACTGAGTGAGGATGTAGATCTGTCTTATTCCGCTGTTGATACAGTTTGAGATGGGAATATCCACCAGACGGTATTTACCAGCGAAGGGAACAGCAGGTTTTGCACGGTCCATGGTTAGAGGGTAGAGTCTGGTCCCTTTTCCACCACCGAGTACGATAGCCATAGCTTTTTCTTTACAACGCATATTATTTCCCCCTTATGCTGGATATATAGAGTTCGCGATACAAAGAGGCAGACCGCTGCCAAGAGTAGTCGGACTGCATCGATCGAGAACGAATAGCTTGCATAGTTTTTGGTCCTTTGTTCCACCAAGAGAGTGCTCTCTCTACTGCTTGCAGTATAGCATGCCCGGTCATTGCTTCAAAGAGTATTCCTGTTCCATCTTCTGGATTCTCATCCAAGTCGATGATTGTATCGGCTAAACCACCTGTTTTGCGAGCAACCGGCAGTGTCCCGTAGCGCAGGCTGTACAACTGGTTCAATCCACAAGGCTCGTACCTGCTGGGCATTAAAAAGAAGTCGCTGCCGGCTTCAAGACGATGTGCAGCACGATTGCTGAAAAGGATGTTGACTGATAGATTATCATACTTCTTTGAGAGAGCTAGAAGGTGCTGCTCTATCTGGGAATCGCCAGTACCTACAATAATCATCTGCATGGAAAAGCCTGAGATCATCTGTTCCAATGCGCATGGCGAACCTTCGAGCAATTCAACAAAACCCTTTTGGTCGGCAAGTCTGCTGATCATGCTGAACAAGGGAATTTCAGGGTCGACAGTCAACCCAAACTCCTCTTGCAGTTCAGCCTTTACCCTCATTTTCCCCTCTTGTTGCCCGGCAGAAAAGTGATGGGAAATGAAAATGTCTTTTTCAGGGTTCCACTCATCATAATCAATGCCGTTGATGATCCCATCCAAAACATCTGAACGAGAAGAGAGCAAATCTTCCATTGAGCATCCATATTCTCTTGTTTGGATCTCTTTTGCATAGGTTGGGCTGACTGTAGTCAACCGATCAGCGTAGACCAATCCTGTCTTGAGCATGTTTGTTCTTTTTGCAGGGCCGTTGCCATTGAACATCTGCTGTGTAGGAAGAATATCACAGGTCAAGAGTTCGAGCCGGCTGAAATCGCCTTGGTAGGCAAGGTTGTGGATTGTCATCATGCTTTTGGTATGCTTGAACAACGGGTCTTCGGATTGTTTAAGCAAGTATGGCAGAAAGCCGCAGGTCCAGTCATGACAATGCAGGATATCGATAGGCCACTGAAGAAGAGAACAGAGCAACAAGGCCCCTTTGTTTAAAAGAGTAAATCTTCTAAGATTATCATGATAGGGAGTAAAAGAGGTATCGCCGTAAATCCCCTTGCGTTCAGTGAAAAAGGGATGTCTTATAAAATAATACGTAACACCATCGAGCGTTGTACTGCAAAAACTGACTTTTTCTTCTCTTCCTAAAAGCGAAACGGAGCCGTCCAGCTGAAGCTCGGTAAAGGAGGATGCGTCGATGTTCCCATACAGAGGAAGCACCACCCGCACCTCTTCACCGATCTTGACGAGAGCGGCTGAGAGTGCACCAACAACGTCTGCAAGCCCTCCTGATTTAAAAAAGGGTACAGATTCACTGGAAACCATGCAAATGTTCATGTTTCAATTAGAACACTAACGTACACTCATCGTCAAGGATAATTGTGTGATATATGAGTTAGGAAGCGCTATTTAGTGGTAGGCATTCCCTTCAAGCTCGTCGATGTACTCACTTGCACAGTGTGCTGCGACTGCCCCATCACTTGCGGCAGTAATCAATTGGCGGAACACTGTTGTGCGCACATCCCCTACAGCATACAGGCCCTTGATTGTTGTTTCCATCTTCTCATTGGTAATGACATATCCACTTTCGTCAAGAACACTTGGATCAAGCAATTCTGTCTGAGGGAGCATGCCGACAAAGATGAAGACAGCATCAAACTCTCGTTCATATTGCTTGTTATTTGCAAGATCGTTGAGCAAGACAGATGTAACTTTACTCTCATTGCCCTTGATCTGAGAGACGGTATGTTGCATGACAATCTCAATATTCTTATTTCTCTTGACTTGTTCAACAAGATTATCTTGTGCCCTGAAACGCTCTTTTCTATGGATGATGGTGACATGTTCGCTCAGCTTCGAAAGGAAGATGGCATCGGTGAGGGCTGTATCTCCACCGCCAACTACAAGAATTCTCTTCCCTTTAAAGAACGGACCATCACACGTGCCACAATATGAGACACCCTTGCCGTTGTACTTCTCTTCCCCTTCGACCCCAAGATGGCGATGTTTTGCACCGGTGGCGAAGATGACAGTTTTTGCCTGATATGTCTCTCCATCAGCAGTATCTGCAAAAAATAGATCGCCTTCCTTTTTCAGGGAAGTAACCGTGGCATATACAAGCTTAGCTCCAAACGTTTCAGCCTGTTGGTGAAATTTCATTCCCAACTCATAACCGCTGATCGGTTGGTCAAAACCAGGATAGTTTTCTATCATATCGATATACATGGTCTGTCCACCTGGGGCGATGGACTCTAAAAGGGTTACCGAGCGACCAGCACGTGCTGCGTATTGCGCTGCAGACATTCCTGCAACTCCCGAACCGATGATCAGGACTTCTTGTTCAATCATGTTTTTACCTCCAATGATTGGATTGTGTGTAACAATGCGATTTCTGCGTCACTCTTACGGATATAGCACGGCCCTTTTTGGATATCGTCAGCTCCTGCTTCTTCGAAGCGTTCTTTCCCCATTTCGGCCAAAACAACAGATAGGTTTGCCTTCAAGGTGGTGTCGATTACCACCTTTGGAGAAGTCGCATCACTCAGTTTCTCAGCTAACAGAGCTGCGTCGGGTCCGCTAATCAATATACGGGAGAAAGGAGCCAGCAGATGTTCAATCTGCTCGACATCAGCATCAATATCCTCCATGCATCGCATGCCATTCTCGTACAAAGCAGAATAAAAACGCTTCTTTTTTGCATCCATGACAAGCAAAACGGCTTGCTCAGATGCAGCAATGCACTGATGATAGACTTCAAGGGTAGGTATTGAAACCAAGGGAATTCCTGTAGCGAGTGAAATGCCTTTGAACGTACTCATGGCGATTCTCAATCCGGTAAAAGAACCAGGTCCGCTAGTGCAGACCAGAAGATCGAGATCCTTCATGGCTATAGCATTGCGATTACAGAGTTCAAGCACTCTTGGAATCAATAGCTCTGAATGCCTGTTGCCATACCGGGCAACAAGCATCTCATAGAAAGGTGCTTTGCCTTCTTCTGTACGATATAGACAGAGATGCATTACTTCTGTTGATGTGTCGCAGGCAAGGATGTTCATAGGGCCACACCTTGCAAGGTAATGGTACGTTCTTGATTCGGCATAATCTTAATATCAACATAAATCGTTGAATCGGGAAGCATCTGGGAGATTTTTTCACTCCATTCAATCAACGTCGCGCCATCGCCATGAAGAAATTCCTCTCCTCCCATCATTTCAAACTCTTCTGAAGACGAAATACGATACAAATCCATATGGTAGAGAGGCAATGTCCCCTCATACTCTTGGATGATCGTGAAGGTAGGACTTACTATCGCTTCTGTTATTCCCAATGCTTGGGCAAACCCCTTTGCGAAAATGGTCTTTCCTGATCCTAGGCTTCCCCGCAGGGACACCACCATGCCTGCCTTGGCTAAAAGGCCGAGACGATGACCTACTTGTTGCGTTTCTTCTTCAGAACGGCTAATGATGGTCATCAGCAACTTCCTTGTCTTGATGAAGGACATCCTCGGTGGACATGTATTGCTCAACGATAGGAGAGAAGAGCATATCACCGCTGAGGTCTTGATAATCTTTCATGAGCTGCATGATCACCGGATCGTTTTGGTCAAGTATCCTTGCTTTCTCCAACCAATGTCTGGACTCATCAAACTCAGAATCGCGTAAATGCAGATAGGCAAGGTTGGAGATGAGGGTTATGTTTTGATCGTCTAGGTCTACGGCAGTGTTCAGATAGGTTTTTGCAAGTTCTCTTTGTCCATGCTCCAAACTGCAGAGCGCCAGTTCATTGTATATATCACTGGTCCCTTGGCTGTAATTCAAAGCACTGAGTAATGCTTGTTCGGCTTCCTTGAATTGTCCGAGCCTGCGGTAAGCCCAGCCTTTTAAAAACCATGCATTCCAGACCTTTGGATTGTCTAGAAGATACGCGTCCAAGGAAGCAATTGCTTGCTCCTCCTTGTTCATCTGGATGGCATCATAGGCTTGCATGAGTGTTTGATCATCAGAGAGTTTGGCATTGATATCCGAAAGCATCTTCATTACATGAGCTTTTTTTTGAGGATCCTTTGCTGCTGGTAGGTACCTGTCGAAATATTCCTTCGCCAGTTCGACATCTCCTTGGTAGAGATGGAAGAATCCTATCTCACAAAGCAAGGCTTCATCGTCATCCAACTGCTTCAGGCCTTCTTTGAGGACCTCAAGGGCTTTCTGTTGAAACATATCGTAAGCAGGACCCTTGTCTGTGTCCAACGCTGCTCTCTTGTTATAGAGTGTGGCCAAGTTAATGTAAGTCGCACTTTGAGGGGCCAGATGGCACACTGCCAAGAACAACTCTTCCGCAAACGCAAAATGCTCTTTTTGCTCTTGTGCAATTGCTGCGATATTCAGCTCTTCTACTGCATCTGGCTGTATTGCAAGAACAAAATCTCGATAGTATGCAAAATGAGGGTGTTCAGGATTGAACGCTATGATCTTTAGCATTCCTGCAACAATGAGTTCGAGTGAAATCTCGCTGTTGCTGTCCAAGGACGATTTTCCATCAGGCAGCTGAACCGGTATCTTGATTGAGCTGTCGATATGAAAATCATTGATGTCCCGCTCCATTGAGGGGGGGAGGGAAATGAAGACAAGATTCTTCAATGCGTCGTGTGATTCTGACATGGATGGTGTTCCTGTATGCAAGATTAAACCTGCGGTGCCGTACCTGGAGGATGCTCTTGAACCGATGGTTCAAGGGGGAAACTAGTTGCGCCGAAAATTCTGTTCCATTAAACCCCGAAGGAGTCGGATCAATGCAAATCAGCTATACCGCTTCCCAATTGTGTATGTTGAGCCAAGAGACTGTGGCTCCAGGCGCACACCGCAGGAAAACTACTTGTCAAATAACGAGAGGCAATATACAGCCTCAACTACATGGTACAATAAGAACCAGGTTTATGAAAGAGGTTTGAAGCAAAGAAAACGGGACCCTAAGGTCCCGTTTGGACAGCATTCAGGATGCTACAGTGTGGGGGAGTCCTCAAGCAAGGAGTCTAGGTCAACTTCCTCATTTGAAAAGGCGTCACCACTGGTAAAACCATCGGCAGCCTCCAACTCCAATGCAGCATCTTCCATAAGCAGCATGTCATCCAATCCTTCGATACTCGAAAGGTTCTCCATGGCATTTGCAATACTTTCTTCGATAAGCTTGTTGCTTGTCTGGAAGTTCTCCACGTACTCTTCAAGCTCAGCGTTGTGTGCATGTACCAAATCGAATTTTTCTTGTAGTTCAGCTTTTTCCTTGCGAAGCAAAGCGATAAGCCCTGCGGCCTTCTTCGTCCGCAATTCCAATAACTTAACGGCATCTATTACTGACATGATTCCTCCTTGATGGAAATCTGAATAATAACCCTGGTTTATTGAGCCAGCACTGATTTTACTTGGTCAACGAGAGCTGTGAAAGCAACCTTGTCCTCAATAGCCATATTGGAGAGGGCTTTCCTGTTGATCTCGATGTTGGCAAGCTTCATGCCATGCATAAACTGAGAGTAATTAATCCCCTCTGCCTGCACAGCTGCATTGATTCTTGCAATCCAGAGCTTGCGGAAATCCCGCTTGCGCTCCTTGCGCCCACGATAGGCATACTGACCAGCTTTTGCAACCGCATCTTTTGCAACACGATTGTTCGTGCTCCTGCGGCCGTAATAGCCTTTAGCCAGCTCAAGAATCTTCTTTCTTCTGTCCTTACGTTTGGTTCCGTCTACTGCTCTAGGCATCTTTCACCCCTCCCTTACGCATAGGGAAGCATGCTCTTTGCGCGCTTTGCTTCCATATCTTCAAGGACTCCAGTAGCGCGAAGGTTTCCCTTTCGCTTACTGCTCTTCTTGGTGAGGATGTGGCGAAGTCCTTGCTTTTTATAGCGAACCTTGCCAGTTCCTGTCACACGAAACCGCTTTGCAGCAGATTTTCTTGTTTTCATTTTGGGCATTGTATGCACCTTCCAAACTTGCGCTCTCAAGGAACAAGACTCCCCTTGGAGCAACATATTCACCATCCCATGCGGGATACTGTTTCTAGTTTTCTTTCTTGACTGTATTCTGGGCAGATTTGGAGGGACTGACAATCATGCTCATCATCTTTCCTTCCATAAGTGCCTCTCGGTCGAGGTTGTACCCTACACCATTTTCAGTCAGCTGGGCAAGTATCTTGTCAAGAACAACTTTTCCCAATTCCGTATGCGCGAGTTCGCGACCACGGAAGCGGATGCTTACCTTGACTTTATTCCCCTCTGCAAGGAAATCACCAATAAACTTTGATTTGGTCACAAGATCGTGTCTCTCAATCTTGGGCTGCATGCGGATTTCCTTCATCTTGATGATGTTCTGGTTTCTTTTGGCATCCCTGAGCCGTTTTTCTTGCTCATACCGATATTTGCCAAAATCCAGAATCTTGCAAACGGGTGGATTTGCATTTGGGGAAATCTCCACAAGATCCAAACCCTCACTTTCAGCAAGTGCGACAGCGTCGAAAACGCTCATTTTCCCTTTTGGATTGCCATCTGCATCAATGACGAATACTTCTCTTGCGCGGATCTGTCTGTTGATCCTCAAATCCTTTGTAGCCAATCGATCTCCTTGTGTTTTCGGTGAAAACCACTGTTTTTAGGTTGTTCAGCTTAAAAAGCCGACGCAAAACAATATATCATATGTCCAGAGGGTATGTCAAAGTATCGCCCCCGGCGAATATGCACAAAGGCCACACAGACTTCCATGTGGCCTTTTCAACATTCCTGGAGGTTATGCCTGGTTGGCAGAACCAAGTACATTGATATTTTTATGCATATACATCTTCTTCAGCTCGTCGCGAGCAGGAGCGAGGTATTTGCGAGGATCAAACTCACCAGGTTTCTCAGAAAGCGTCTTGCGGATCAGTGCAGTCATCGCAAGTCTTCCATCGCTGTCGATGTTGATTTTGCAAACAGCACTCTTTGCAGCCTTTCTCAGCTGTTCTTCAGGAATGCCTACACTGTCCTTGAGCTTGCCGCCAAACTGGAGGATCATGTTTACGTACTCCATGGGAACGGAAGAAGAGCCGTGCAGGACAATCGGGAAGCCAGGAAGCTGTTTTTCAATTTCCTCAAGGATGTCAAAGCGAAGCGGAGGAGGAATCAAGACCCCTTCTTCATTGCGTGTGCACTGGTCGGGGGTGAACTTGTTGGCGCCATGGCTTGTACCGATGGAGATTGCAAGAGAGTCAACGCCGGTTCTGGAAACAAAGTCGACGACCTCTTCAGGCTTTGTGTAGTGGCTTACTTCTGCAACTACATCATCTTCGATTCCGGCCAGAACGCCAAGCTCACCTTCGACGGTAACGTCATGGGCATGGGCATATTCGACCACTTTCTTGGTCAAGGCAATGTTTTCTTCATAGCTGTAATGGGAACCATCGATCATAACAGAGGAAAATCCATTGTCGATACACTCTTTACAAGTCTCAAAACTATCACCGTGGTCAAGGTGCAATGCGATAGGAATCTCACAACCAAGTTCCTTGGCATATTCGCCGGCACCGCGTGCCATATTCCTGAGCAGGTTGATGTTTGCATAATCACGAGCACCTTTGGATACCTGTAAAATTACGGGAGACTTTGTTGCAACACAAGCCTGGATGATAGCCTGAAGCTGTTCGAGATTGTTGAAATTATAGGCAGGAATGGCATAACCACCCTTGACTGCTTTTGCGAACATTTCTCTGGTGTTTACCAGACCAAGTTCCTTATAGGATGTCATAGATTACTCCTTGTGTGATGGTAGGTTCGTTTCGCTACAAATGTATCCAATCTGCCAAATGTGGTCAACCTGTATACAGCTGTTTCGTATATTAGTCGCAAAGTTGTTACAATCCAAGAAATTGATTGTAATTCTTTCTTATTTGATCTATGAAAGCATCAAGCTCCATGCCCCTTAGCAAAGCGCCGACTCGGTAGATGTGCTCCATATTCAGAGGAGAGTTGGGTTTTCCTCTCACTGGAACAGGACTTAGATAGGGACTGTCAGTCTCCAAAAGAATATGCTCAACCGGGATGTGAGCGAATATGTATTGCATTTGTTGGTTTGCCTTGTATGTCAAAGGCCCTGCAAAGGAAAGGTAAAATCCTTTGTCTACAGCCAAAAACGCTAGCTCCTTGCTTCCTTGAAAACAATGCATGATGCCTCTTGTAGAGAAGATCCTGCGGTTAAAAAGAGTAATAAATTGCTCATCTGCCTCCCGGTTATGAAAAATAACTGGTTTGTTGAGGTTTTTTGCAATATCGAGCTGAGCTTCAAGCAGTCGTTCCTGCTTCTCTGCCCCCCCATACGTATGGTAATTGTCCAGGCCTATTTCACCGATTGCAACCACCTCATATGTTGCTAGTTGCAACTCCAGTTCTCTGATTTGTTTATCAAGAGAACCTTCTGATTCGTCAGTTCCCCAGGGGCCTATGCCGCTTGCGAGTCTGATAAAAGGATACTCTTTAAACAACTCACTTCGTTGTCCAAGATCCTTGGCATCAAGTCCTACGTCGATGCCTTGCATGTCAACTTGTTGCATTGCAAAAAGTATGTCGGGCAGATTAAACCCTTTCCTTTTCATTGACAGAAGGTGGAAATGGCTATCGATCAGATGTTTGGGATACTCATTCATAGCACAGGTATACCGCACTCTCTTCTTTCTTGCAAGGCGGGTTTTTTTCTAGCAGTCATAGGTCTGTCGTGTTAGACTTGTGTATAGATTAAGGAGGCTGTGATGCGTTGTGCTGCAGTGTATTATTCGTTGACCGGTCACTGCCGGTTTCTTGCACAGAAGGTACAGGAAGAATTGGGCTGTGAACAATATGAAGTGAAGCTGCATAGACCCTATTCTGATTCAGGCTTTTCAAAATACTATCGGGCTGGAAGGGATACTTCATTGCGTTGGCCCGTATCATTGGTAAAACCCTTGCCTGATCTGAAGGCCTATGAGGCAGTAATCATTGTCACGCCTGTATGGGCGGGGAGGGTGAGCAGTCCCCTCTACAGCTTCCTCCGTCAAACAGACCTGCAAGAAAAAAAGCTCTTCATCATTGCCTCCTGTAGTGGTGGCGATACGCAAAAATGTTTCAAATCCATAGAAAAGCTGGTTCGTCCTGCGCACGTTGTCGATACAATCTCTTTCATCGATCCAACAGAAGCACATTTTACTTTAGAACAACAAAGAACCTTGCGATCTTTTTTAGACCAAATCAGGGGATGACAATGCACTATGATGTTTTGATAATTGGTGGGGGCCTCAGTGGTTTGAGCTCGGCAGCCTTGCTTGCCAAGCGTTCTCTGCGCGTATGTGTTGTTGATAAAGGATATTGTCCGGGAGGCTCCTGCGGGGCTTTTCGACGTAATGACGTAATCTTCGATCAAGGTTCGTCCATGCTGTTTGGTTGGGGGGAAAGAGGGTTCAATGCCCATAGGTTTCTTTTTAACTGCTTGGAGGAAAACATTGATATCATCAGACACGAAGTGTTGTATCGTGTTCATTTTAAGGGTCATGAAATCACATTTTATCCTGATATAAAGCAATTCCTTGAACAGCTCTATCCCCTTTTTCCAAACCAAAGAGAACAACTGCAAAAGTTTTATGCAGATATTCTATGCATGTATGAACATGTCATCTTGGAGCACCCCTCTTATACTACCGCAGACGAGGTTGATAAAAAAGTTGCTCTGCTTTCCATGATTAACCATCCAATTTCTTATATCAAGTTTCTTTCCTACCTCAACACCAGTGCAAGGAACCTCCTTGAGAAGTATTTTTCAGACCCTGGATTGTTTAACTTCTTTGACAAACTTACCTCCACCTATTGCTACACTACAGTTGAAGAGTCTCCCGCAATCCTAGCTTCTGTCATGTTTGTGGACAACCACGTCGGGGGAAGTTACTACGTGGCAGGGTCTACACTCTTTTTACCTGGCAAGCTTGAGAAAGTCATCGAAGAGCATGGCTCAGAGATTATCAATTCCACAACTGTTGTCTCAATACTTTTTGAGAATCATAAACCATGTGGAGTTTTGCTTGATGATGGCAGATCACTGTATGCCGATAATCTGATATACAGCGGAACGGTTTGGAACCTCTATGGATCGCTGCTTCCTTTTGAGCATACAACTGAGCAAAAAAGAGCCTGGGCTCAAAACCAAGAGCCGACATATCCGAGTGTGGTCTTGTATGCCACTGTAGAGCGGTCGGTGATTGATGAACGTTCCCTTGCTGTGGAAATGTTGGTCGGTAGAATAGATGCACTTGATGAAGAAGAGGTGACAGTATATATCCCCAGTCTCGATGATAGGACCATTTGTGCAAGTGATGAGCACATTGTCATCGCAATCGGTCCTTCCTTTGGTTCTTGGAAAGAACTCGATGAAGCATCATACCAAAAACGGAAGGTTGAAGAGAGGCAAAGGCTATTGAGTGTGTTGGAAAAACGTTGGCCTACCCTTGAAGACCATGTCCGGTATGCAGAAGTTGCCACGCCTAGAACCATCGAACGGTTTACCCTGAAGAACAATGGGGCTGTAGCAGGGCCTAAGCAGATGTTGGGCAGTCATATGTTCAAGCGTCTGCATACCAGAACCGAATGGGATACTCTTTTTTGTTGTGGGGAATCGACCGTAATGGGAACCGGTACGCCCACTGTTACTACCAGCGGTATTGCTGCAGCAAATGCAATTTTGAAAAAACTGAATCTTCCTTTGTTTGTCTACGAAAAAAAACAGAAGCAATATGTACATCTGATCAAGCCACCCTTTACAGAAGAGCAGCTCTATGCGTCTCAAGACAAGAGACAAAATGAGATACAGAAAGCTGCAAGACGATGTCTGTTTTGTGAACACCCGTCTTGTGCAAAGCTTGATGAGCTGGATGTCCGCGGCATCATGAGAAGAGTTGTTGTGGGTAACTTTATAGGTGCTAAACGTCGGTTGGAATCATTTGGGGATGCAGACTTTTTACAGTATGAGCACAACTGTATCAAAGATGAAGCTGTTGCGATCAAGGACGTCTGTTCATATCTGCAAACTACGAGCTTTTGAAGTGAGCGTAAAACCTCCTGTGGTGCGGAATATCGTTCCTTCTCGCATCGCCTGTTGTACATTTTTCTGCAGTGACGTCTTACAGTCATAGGCTTTGACCATTTCCTCATCAAAACCAAAACCGAATACCCGCTCAAAGATTTGCGGTCTTTCATACGATACAGGATACTTTGCAAAACGCTTCATAAACAGGACTATATTGCTGTTTTGATCTGCGACTTTCTCCAAGGCAGGATCGAGCAACCAAGAAGTACAGACGCAAAACAAGTGAGAAGGGAAGAAGCTTTCTGCTTGAGCAAAAGATTCACTGACCGAAGCATCTGAGAAGTTACCCCCTTTGGGGATATGCACATTCAGCACCTCCGTCGTGTTGTCAAGTACAAGATCGGATGGCTGCAGTGCAAACAATTGGGGGTGTTCGTCGATGGTTCCCTTCTTTTCATCTACACGGTGCGCCAAGATGCTTCTATCGCTTACTTCATATACGGTCTCAAAAGCTTTTTCGGATGCATTGCACAGATAGCCAAAGCAGTCGCAGCAGAGATTCTTCTGAGCAAGGGTCAGTATTTGTCCATCCTTTCGATAGAGGACAAATGGAGCGGTGAAAGGTTTTGGCTCGAATTGAAGCCGACCGAGCTGTACTATAGCCCCGCAAAGATGCCTGCTGATCCAATTAGTTTGGTTCAGTCCTATTTCCCCACCATGTTGGGCTGAGTACTCTTCTGCCCAAAGGGTGATGTCCTGCAATGTAGCATCCCTGGTTTTGTCGTCGATGTGTTTCGATTTGTACAGGTTGTATACATCTTTGCTCACCTGTTGCACCAAGACAAGCGGGTACATCGGTCCGTAAACGTCTAGTGCTGTTTGTAAAGCCTTGGCGGTGGTTTGGACATCGCTTTTGGCAATGGCGCTTTTCAAGGTCTGCAACAAGACTTCGTGGTCACTGTCCTTATTAAGTTCCTGAGAAAGAGTGCTCACAGCCAAGCCTTGCAAAGAGTTCGTATCGATGATTGAGGCTTTCATGAACAGAGCATGGCAAATACACGGTAAACAGTCAAGCTTTGTGCTGGTATACAGGCAGGTGCAATGGTATCATCGGAACAAAGGAATGGTACATGATCAAAGGAGTTTTCAGTCTGTATCGCGATCGGGCCCCGTTTTTTCTGGAGCTTTTGGCCCAGCATGCTCTGATAACCCTGATAAGTATTTCAATCATAACTGTTGTTGGATTCTGCTTGGGTCTGCTCATGACCAAGCACAAGTTGATCGCAGGCATCCTTTTACGGCTTACCAGCTTTCTTTACACCATCCCCTCCATTGCTCTCTTTGGCATCTTGGTCAGCATCACCGGAATAGGCATGAAAAGTGCCGTCATAGCCATCGTGTTGTATGGCCTGCTGCCGATGATACGCAGTACCTATACAGCACTGGTCGAAGTTCCTGCAGATATTCTTGAAGCAGCTGTTGGGATGGGGACGGCGAAAGGGCAATTGCTGCTGAACATCCGTCTTCCTCTTGCTCTTCCGGTGATTTTCAGTGGTTTCAGAACCACTGTGGTGATGACCATTGCACTCACAGGGATAGCTTCCTTCATTGGAGCCGGAGGAATGGGAAGAGCCATTTGGCGCGGTATTTCAACAAATTACCCCGAAATGACGATAGCGGGAAGCTTTTTGATTGCGTTGATGGCAATTTTCAGTGATCTCGTGTTGGAGTTTGTAGAACGAAGAGTCAGAATTCGGTTTCTCGGTGAAGAAGGAGTCGGTACATGAAAAAGAGTCTGTATGTAGTACTTGTTTTGATGTTTTTTCTTATGTTGTTTTTCTCGTGTGCAAAAGAGACGCAAAAGGTTGTCATCGCCAGCAAGCCGGTTACTGAGCAGTTTATACTCGCTGAGATGATCAGCCTTTTGATTGAAGCGAAAACTGACCTGAATGTTGAACAAAAGTTGGGAATTGGAGGAGGTACAAGCAACATCCATCCTGCTTTGCTTGCGAAAGAAATTGATTTGTATCCTGAGTATACCGGTACCGGTTGGTTGTTCGTGCTCAAAGAGGAGCCGATTAAAGACCCTCGGCTCCTGTATGAACAAGTCAAAGAGGCGTATCAGACAAAGATGGATCTGCACTGGACCGGTATGTACGGGTTCAACAATACGTATGGTATAGCTGTCAAGGCTGAGGTCGCCCGGCAGTACCAGTTGAGAACTGTGTCTGATTTGGCAAAAGTCGCTTCAAATTTGACTTTTGCGGCAAATCCTGATTTCTTGGAACGGGATGATGGCTTTCCCGGTCTTGTCGCTGCGTACAATCTCTCTTTCAAGGCCATCAAGGAGATAGATGTTGGTCTAAGGTACGAAGCGATCAAAAGCCAGGGTGTCGATGTGATTACGGTGTTCTCAACTGATGGAAGACTCGCAAATGAACCAGTTGTCGTGCTGCAGGATGATCTCTCATATTTTACCAGCTATCATGCAGCAACCATTGTTCGGTCCCAGCTGTTGGAAAAGCATCCTTCGTTGCTTGCTGTTTTGGAACTCATGACCGGCTTGATCTCCAATGAGCAGATGATTGCTCTCAATTATCAGGTGGAAGTTGAAAAACAAGATGCGAGAGTAGTGGCCAGAGCCTTTCTTGTTGAAAAAGGATTGCTTTGATGAGCATTGCAATCGAGTTTGAACACATCAGTAAGTCATATACTCCAGAGGAGGTTGTTCTCTCGGATATTAATCTGAAGATAGAGCAGGGTGAGTTTGTCGTATTGCTCGGTCAAAGCGGATGCGGCAAGACAACGCTTCTGAAGCTGGTCAATAAATTGCTCGATTTCGATACTGGGTATATCAGAATTCATGCTAGAAAGCTCAGTGAGTACAACATTGAAGAATTGCGCAGGTCGATTGGGTATGTCATTCAACAGGTCGGTCTGTTTCCGCATTTGCGGATATGGGAAAATATCAGCTATGTGTTGAAACTACAGAAAAAGAGCAAAGATGAACGTTTTTTACGAGCAAAGGAGTTGATTGCGTTAGTGGGAATGAAGGAAGAGTACCTGATGCGCTATCCTCGTCAGCTCAGCGGAGGGCAAAAGCAACGCATCGGAGTTGCCCGTTCTCTAGCTGCCCAGCCTTCCATCATCTTGATGGATGAACCCTTCGGTGCGGTAGATGAGCAGACACGGGTTCAGCTTCAAAACCAGTTGAAGGAAATACACCAGCAATTTAAGCAAACCATTCTCTTCGTAACCCATGACATTCATGAAGCGTTTCGTCTTGGGTCTCGAATCATCATCATCTCAGATGGGAAAATCATTCAGGATGGAACAAAACAAGAGTTGGTCTTTCAGCCACAACATCCCTATGTACGAACCTTCTTAGGCTTGAAAGGCTTTGCTGCATTGCTTGATGAAACGTGCATTGAGACTCTCTATCAACAAGTCGTCAATGGGAATATTTCATTTGATGAATGCATCACATATCTGAATGACATGAAAAAGGGCCAGAATTTTCCTGGCCCTTGAAATACAATAAGTATGATTACAAAAGACCGATCTCTCGATAATAACGAGCTGCTCCCTCGTGGATGGGAAGGCCTGCGAGGTCCTTTACTGCTTCTAGGGGATTCACATTTCTTAGAGGCGCCTGGGTTGCCTTCAATTCCTCAAAATTCTCCCAGAAAGTCTTGGTCAGGTCATATATGACATCATCGTCGACGCGCGCATCGGTGCAGATGGTAATCTTTATAGCAGATGTGAGAACATCACTGTCCTGTCCGGGATAGGTGCCTGCAGGAATGGTATAGGCACCGTACCATGGATAGTCTTTCTGCAGAGCCTTGATCAAATCCATGTCCAAGCTCAATAGTTTGCCATCGGCAGTGGAAAGCATCTCTGTAACTGCGGCATTCGGCGTGCCGGCCATGATCCAGGCACCATCAAGTTGTCTGTTGCGCATCAGGTCGATTGCTTCTGTGAATCCAACATATTGGACACGCAAGCCGTCGGGGTAAGCTACGTTGCTGGCGCTGAGGTGGATGCCTGTTTCGACTTCAGTCGTGGATCCAGGGGCTCCGGAGGCAAATCGTTTCCCTGCTAGGTCTTTGAGAGTGTTGACATTGCTGTTTCTGGTAACGACAACCTGGTTCGGGTTTGCATACAGGCCGATCATGACTCTGAGATTCGGGTTTGGTCTTCCTTCAAAAGAGCCTATGCCATTGAATGATTCATACATGATGGATGTTACTGCAACGCCAAGTTGAGCCTCTCCATCTCTGAGCATATTCAAGTTGGCTATTCCTCCGGCACTCGCTTGGGCACTTGCACGGACATGCGGCAATTTGGTATTCCAAAGATTGCTCATTGCCGAGCCCAGCGGGTAAACAGCACCGGTGGTTGCCGCTGTCGGGAAATTGATCACAGTTCTTTTTGGTGCGGCTTCTTGGGAGCCTGCAGCGAATACCATTGCGTGAGCAAGGAATACGATAAGCAACATCATACTCAATTTTTTCATAGAGATTTCTCCTTATATTGTGATGTGCGTTGGATCAGTTGCATTGTTATGATTCCTGCTAACATCACCAGCGCCACTGAATCAGTGAGTAGTTTGGTTTCAATGAAAAGTAGGCCGGCCGCAATCATTGCTATCCTCTGTATTTTATTCAATCGTTCAAGCAAATAACCTTGAAGACCGGAAGAGAGCGCAATGACTCCTATAGAAGAGGTGACAATAGCCCTGAGCGTAAGCAACAGCGGAGTGTCAGAAATAGTACCAAGAAGTAGGATTGGGTTATCAAGAAAGAAGAATGGCAGGATAAATCCAGTCAGCCCAAGCTTGACAGCAATAAGACTGGTTTTTGTCTGGTCTGAGTTTGCAATGCCGCTGGCAACATAGCTGCTCATCGCTACGGGTGGAGTAATATTGGAAAGACAGGCATACATTAAGCAAAATAGATGGGCTGCCATCGGTACTGCTCCTGTTTGAATCAAGACGGGAACGGAAACCGTAGCGACTATTACGTATGCGGCAACGCCGGGGACTCCCATCCCCAATACGGTGCTCATCAACATTACCATTATCCCACCAAGCAGTAATTGGCCCTCCCCGACGATGCGAAGAATAATGTAGCCAAAGCTCAACCCAAGACCGGTAAGAGAGACCGTGCCTATAATGACGCCTATGATGGCGCAGCTCATTCCTACGGCTATTGCGCTTCGAGAGCCCTCAACCGTAGCGACTACGATGGTCTTCCATCCCATGCGGGTTTCTTTTTTCAGCCAAGAAGCTGCAACGGTCGCAAAAATGGATACGACTGCTGCAAAGAGCGGAGTGTACCCGAGGATGAGCATCCCAATGAGCACAACCAGAGGGAGTACAAGATGTCCTTGACGTCGCAAAACATCTAATGCATCAGGAATGTTCTCTTTGCTCAAACCCGAAAGACCGAGCCGTTTTGCCTCGAAATGAACTGCAAAAAGCAATGTCAGATAGTACAGGAATGCAGGGATTGCGGCAGCCATCAGTACAGTGGTATAGCTTACACCCATGAACTCAGCCATGACGAATCCGACTGCTCCCATGATCGGGGGTGCGAACTGCCCACCGGTGGAGGCCACCGCCTCAACTGCAGCGGCGAACTCTTTCTTGTAGCCGGTCTTCTTCATCATGGGGATGGTGATAGTGCCGGTGGTTGCAACATTGGCAATTGCGGAGCCGTTTATCATACCCAAAAGAGCGCTGGCAAGGACTGCTACTTTCGCAGGGCCTCCTGCGCTTCTGCCTACCATGGTCAGAGCAATGTCATTGATGAATTGACTGAATCCGCTGTGTTTCAGGTAGGATCCAAAGAGAACAAACAAGAAGATATAGGTGGCACTGACGCCGATGCCCACTCCGAAAATTCCTTGGCTTCCCCAAATGAGGTGGTTGAGTACCCGTTTGATACTGAATCCCACATGCCCAAGCTCTCCGGGTATCCACATCCCAAGGAAGTTGTAAAGAAGAAAGATAAGACCCAATACTGCAAGATTCCTACAAGCCCTTCTTGCTCCTTCAAAGACCAAGGTTACAGCCAAGCCGGCGATGAAGAGGTCCATATCAAGCAGATACCCGCCTCTTCTAGCGACTGGAATATAATTCTTCAAGAGATAGGCAAAGGTGAAAATCGTCGCACCAAGAAGCAAGAAATCCCACAGCGGAGGTAGGAAACGGACTCTTCTCTCACTGCTGAACGTAGGAAAGAGCAGAAAGGTGAAGACCAACAAGAACAAAAGGTGATACGTGCGCAAGGCCATTGCATCAATGATGCCGATAGTATTCGCCAGTACCTGAAAAGCAGCCCAAACGAGAAATAGGATGGTTATCATATATCCTAATGGACCTTGATAGACTCTCAATTTGCTATCAGATTCTTTCTTTGCCAAGAGTTCTTGAGCCTTGATTTCCTCAAGGGTGGGTTGCCTTAATTCCTGCTGCTCCATACCTGTTCCTTAAACGTTGCCTTCAATCTATTGGGTGTTTTGTTGTTTGTCAATTTTGTTTATACAAAATTATGTATATTCTTGAAAGTAATATGCAATATCTTACTAGAAATGTCATATATTGTCACTCTTTCGTATACAGGTTTTATAATCATGGTAAGGCTGATACCTTGACCATGCAACTTTCAGTAGGTGATACTTTAGCTGAAAAGAGAGGTCGGTCATGGTATGGTTAAAAGAGAGGAGTTTTGTGTTTGTAACAGTTCTTTTTCTTTTTTCCGTGTTTGTTTCCTGTTCAAAAAGTACTGAAACCTTTCAAAAAGAGCCGCTGGTGTTCTCAATCCTCTATAACGACAACAAAGCAACTCCTTATCTTTCGAATTGGCTCATACTGCAAGAGTACCGGCAAAGAGCAAATGTGTTGCTTGATGTAAAAACAGGAGATGATGCCGATTTTGAAAGAGCTGTTTTCAGTGCTTTCGACTCAGGAAAAATCCCTGATATTGTACTGAAGGTGTTTCCAAGTACTATAGAAAGATATGTCAGCAGTGGCATGATATTGCCCTTCAGTGACTATGAGCAGTATTTACCCCATTTCCGCTCCTATATTGATGAATATAATCTGCAGGACTCCTTGGATAGATTGCGGATGGATGATGGGAAATACTATTTGCTTCCCGGCTTCCGACGGAAGATTCAGGTACAGCAATGGGCTTATAGAAAAGATGTTTTCGAGCAACATAATCTCTCGGTTCCTACTACCTATGAAGAGATGTTCGAAGCCTTGGTCGCTTTGAAGCAGATGTATCCTGATGCTGTACCGATTACAGCAGCGTGGGGTGGAGCTCATCTTCTGGCAATGATGAGTGCAGGATACGATATACAAGCTGGGTGGAATCATCCTCTTCATTATGATATTGATTCGGAAACCTGGATTCATTCAGCGGCAAACGAGCGATACAGAGAACTTCTCGCTTTTTTACATCGTTGCTATCAGGCGGGCCTTCTTGATCCTGAAATGTTCGACCAAAGCAACGAGACCTATATGCAAAAGGTGTTGGATGGAAGGGCACTCATTGTAGTTACCTGGATAACCTCCGGCTTTGGGGATTGGAACAACAGGCTCAGGGAGAATGGTGTGGCAAATGGAGAATGGGCTGTATTGCCGGTCATGAAGAGCACCATTGGAAGGCGGGCTCTTGTAGCTGTTGATCCATTCAGGAAGGGCTTGATAGTCCCTTCCCGTGCAGCGACAGAGCCTTATTTTTTAGAGTTGCTTTCTTTTCTGGATTGGGCTGTATACTCCAAAGAAGGCCGTGATCTGACCACTTGGGGGGTTGAAGGTTTGACCTATGAACAGACAGAGCAGGGTAAACAGTTCCTAGCTCATGTAAAAACACCAAAGAATTTGGATGGAACTGTTGATATCAGAAAAGAGTATGGTTTTGATCTCATTTTCAATCTAGTAGAAGATGAGGAACATGAAGATTATAAAAAACCTCCGGAAATAGTGGAGTTTCTTCAAAAATCCTTGCAAGCTGATGAGACAGCACCCTTGAATCCCTCTTTGAATATTCCTCTCCATGCTTTGGAAATTGCATCTATGATACAAGAGAAAATTGCCCCCTATGTGACAGAAATGACCAAGAAATTCATCACAGGTGAGCAATCTCTTGATACCGATTGGACCGAGTACATCAAGGAGCTTGAGAACCGAGGCTACAAGATGATCGAGGCCATATACAATGAGGCATATACAAGGCAAAGGCAGCTAAGATAGAATGCTATCAAGAATGGAGCGTGATGGATGCAACGGACGAAGACAAGCAATAAAACTCGAAGACCTTTTCTGGCTACCAAAAGGTTTCTTCTTCTTGTGACTTGTCTGTTGATCCTCATTGTGGTGATCCTTTGGAAGGATGCTGAATCGAAGGACTTATCAAAACTGGAGATTCAGACTGAAGCAACCGTAATCTTCTTAGCTGGGTCTGTTGATGCTCAGTACAGGGCAATCAATAACTCGCTGCAAAGACTCGGCAATGAAGGAATGCCCGATCAGACTTCATATGATTCAAATCAGCAGCGTATCGCTTCTTTGCTTTTTTCAGCAAACAAGGGTTTAAAACATATTTATTGGATAGATACTTCGTATAAGATAAGCAGATCTGTTTCTGTTGACCAGACAGAAAGTCATACGTTGCAGGAGGTGCGATCAATTGCAGTTGCAGCAACTGAGATGCTGCATTGGGTTCCTGTATATAGAGGCACTGTGCTGCAAGGGTTCATTCTGGGCGTTATTGATATTGTGGATATGGTGGCACCTGCAACAGAATCCTTGAAATCCGAATATTCAGTACGTATCGACTCGAAGAACCGTCCTGTATATGTTTCTGAAGATTGGGAGCATTCAAAAAGAAAGATCCAAGCCAAGACCTCAATTACATTGCAAGACGCTCATTTCTTGACAATATATTGTGCCCCCACCGAATTATTTATCAGGTATCATGCATCTGATTCACGTATGATTCTCTACTTCGGTCTGCTAATCGTCTGTATCATGGTCAGTATTATCTACCTTGCTCAGAACAGCTATCTTCTCTCTCTACTCAGCGAGTCTCGCTTCAGGAATTTTCTCGAAGAGGCTCAACTGGTAGCTGTCATAATAGATCCGAAGGGGTCTATTGCCTTTTGCAATGATTTTTTCCTGACTCTTTCAGGCTATCGCCGTGAAGAAATTCTTGGACAAAACTGGTTTGAAATGTTTTTGGTCTCTGACTATGACCAGATAGCTAAAGCTTATGGTCTGCCCGGTTCAGGTGCGGCAAGCCCATTGGCTCATCTTGAGTATCCCATTTATACCAAGAGCGATGCAAAGAGATGGCTCTTGGTGAATAATATTTTATTGCGAAACAAAAAGGGGGTTGTATCGGGCACGGCGATCATAGGTGAAGACATCACATTCAAAAAGATATCAGATGAGGCTCTTAAGCGGAGATTGCAAAACATTCAAGCCTTGTTCACCATCGATCAGGCAATAACAGGGCAACACGATTTATCTTATACTCTCGAGGTAGTGTTGGAACAGGTGGTTAACCGATTACATGTGGATGCTGCAGCAATATTGCTTTTGAACAAAGAGACTGAAAAGCTTGAGTTTTCGGCAAGCCTTGGTTTTTACGGTACTGAAATAGAAAAAACGTGTCTCAATATTGGACAAGGAGGAGCAGGACAAGCTGCTAGAGAGAAACGTCTGGTGAGTTTGTACAATCTGGATTCGGATAGTGACACCCTGTTGGGGACAGGCTTGCTGAAAGGTGAGGGCCTCAAGTGCTATCATGGTGTGCCGTTGATCGTGAATAATCAGGTCAAGGGAGTTCTTGAGCTCTTTCATCGAAGAGACCTTCAGACAGATGAGGAGTGGCTGGATTTCTTCTCCACCCTTGCTCAACAAGCAGCCATTGCGGTTGAAAATGCCACAATGTTCTCTGATTTGCAAACCTTGAACGAAGAACTATTGAATGCTTACGATACCACAATCGAAGGGTGGTCCCGTGCCTTGGATATGCGTGACAAGGAAACAGAGAGCCATACCAAAAGGGTTACAGAGATGACGGTGCGTCTTGCTAAGGCGGCAGGCATGACAGATGAGCAACGCAAGTATATTCGCTGGGGTGCACTGCTCCATGACATCGGTAAGATGGGGATCCCTGATCATGTTCTCTTCAAGAAAGAGAAGTTGACGGATGAGGAGTGGGCATGCATACAACAACATCCTCAAAATGCCTATGAACTGCTTTCTCCGATACGGTATCTGCAGCCGGCAATAGAGATTCCCTATTGCCACCATGAAAAGTGGGATGGAAGTGGGTATCCTAGGGGTCTGAAGGGAGAAGAGATACCTCTTTGTGCACGTCTTTTTGCGGTGGTTGACGTCTGGGACGCGCTCTTATCGGATAGACCTTACCGTCCTGGATGGCCCCTGCAAAAAGTTCTGGATCACATACGAACCCTTTCTGGTACTCATTTTGATCCTTATGCAGTAAAGCTTTTCTTCTCTGTCCTGCAAAGGGATGAGAAAAACTTTTTTTAACGATACGAAACTACATTGAGTATTTTTGGAGAATCGAGTATTATAATGACCCAGTGACGGACGTATTTCGTTGCGCCGAAGTGGTGAAATTGGTAGACACAAGGGACTTAAAATCCCTTGACCGCAAGGTCGTACGGGTTCAATTCCCGTCTTCGGTAGGAAAAGAGCCTGTTTGTTCATTCGAACATACAGGCTCTTGTTTTGGTTATTTATCCTCTGTTTCCAAGGTTCTGGGCAGAACGTTTGCTTCTGTCTTGATAGGGATCAAGCGCTTGATAAACGGTTGTACTCCGACATAGGTTTTCTGGAACTCGTCCTCACTCTCTTTCAGGGCTGCCTGCCAAGCAGCACCAAAGCCTGGACTGTTTATGGTGAGCCTGTCCACAGCAAGTTGGTAGACCTGCAACCTTGCAAGCTCCTTTCTCCCTGGCTTTTGGGAATAGGAGTTGAGACTGATACGAAGATTCTCGTTCTGTTTCTTCAAATCCTCATTCTGTTCTTTCAGCTTTGCAAGGCCTTCACTCTCCAAATCCATACGGTCTGTGAGCATTCTCTTGAGCCTTTCTGTCTCTTTTTTGCTCTCAAGGATTTCCTTGTGTCGTCTCACAGACAACACAACCACCAAGACGATGGCCAATACTACTCCAATTCCAAGACCGATCAGAAAGTTTTGCATGAGAATCTCCTCGTCACAGCACAAAAGGTACTCTAAGAGTCAGTGTTTGTCAAAGGTTATACAAACTCAACCAAAACGCTTTCTTACCGCTAGGACACTATTCTCGATTGCTTGAGGAATGGCTACTGAATCCTTGAAGACCGCCATATCCTTGAATCCACTGCCGGTGAGCAGCACACACACATCAACATCTTCTCCAAACCGTTCAACAAGCATGGTATGGTCGGCCTTCATCGCAGCCCAAGCACAGGCAGCGGCAGGCTCAACAAAAATGCCTGCTTCTCTTGTCAGCTCGAGTTGGGCATCAAGAATATCACTGTCTTCAACCTCTGTGGCCCATCCTTCACTCTCATTGATATACCGAACAGCCATTCTTCCATTTGCAGGGCTCTCGACACTGATGGAATCAGCTCGGGTGGTTGCTCTTTCAAGGCTGGAAAAATCTCCTGTTCTCCATGCTCGGCTGATTGCATTGCTCTGTTTGCTCTGTGAACAGACCAGATGAGGAATCTTATCGATGAGCTTGGCTTGCTTCAAATCATAGAATCCCTTATACACACCTGCAAAGATGCAACCGTCTCCTACAGATACATAGACTACATCGGGGACTTTTCTTCCCATCTGTTCAAACAACTCGATGGATACGCTCTTCTTTCCCTCAATCGTCATCGGGTTGTAGGCAGTATTGCGGTTTATTCCGCCAAACTCCTGGGTGTAGGCAATGGAAAGTGCAAATGCATCGTCATAACTGCCATTGACAGGGACTACCGTAGCTCCATACAGCACACTCTGCATCAGCTTGTTTACAGGAGCGGTAGCAGGAACGAAGAGGATGATGTCCAATCCATATGCTGCTCCTGCACAACTCATAGCCGCTCCTGCATTACCAGTGGAAGCTAGAGCAATCTTATGTTGCTTATGGGCAATCGCTTGGGCGGCGATCAGCTGACTTGCCCGATCCTTGAATGATCCAGAGGGAAGGGCACTGTCAAGTTTGCAGTAAAGATTTTTTATACCATACTTTGCTCCCAAACGCATAGGACGGGCAATGGGTGTGCCCCCTACAGGGTATACCTCGGCATTCGGAACTGCATAGGGAAAGAAATCATACATGCTTACATGCTCTTTCTTGGAAAGTTCAAAGAGATCTTCCTCATTGAGTTTTACGATAACATTACCTTTCGGAAAGGATGTTCCATCATTATCCTTCGCACAGGCAGGACACTGGTAGAAGACTTCATCAGTCTCGTAAACAGAGCCGCAATCACAACATTCATAGCTAAAGCGCATACTTTTTCCTCTTCTGCATAACGTGAAAATGCCGGACACAAGGTCCGGCATCCTGAACAATCTCCGCCCGACTAGGCCAGAACTTCCTTGTTGAAAGCTTCGATCAATTCATCAATCTTATCCGCCAATGGGGGAATATCCTTCCAGTAGTTCTTGTCATACCACTGAGCGTTGATTTCCTCGTAAGTTTTGCCCTGCTGTTCAACCCAGGTATAATACTTGAGGTTGTGGACTCTCAGTCTTTCATAATAGGTCAGCTCCAAAGCACCATCGATGCTCTGATGATGCAAACATCCGGCGAGTGCACGAACTGCAGCATATTCATCAAAGGCTCCCTGAATCTCGTTCTGTTCTTTGAGGCGTGAGGTGTACATTTCAGAACTGTCGGTCAGGACTGTGAAAATAACGTCGTCCTCAGAAAGTTCATAGTACTTGGCCATCTTGATAGCTGCAAGAACATTGCCGATTCCACTGATACCATAGAGAGGGAACGTCTCGATTGCTTCTTCACTGACGCCCATCTTCCTTAGATACTCAATGCCTGCAGGTTCATTGAAAAGGCGATATACGTCCATACAGTCCTGATCATCGACTGCAATGACCATATCGGTATTGCGTACATTGTGAACCCAGGGCACATGCTTGTCGCCGATACCCTCGATACGGTGGCCACCAAATCCATTTCTCAGCAACGTTGGGCACTGAATAGCTTCTGCTGCAGCAATTTTCAGCTGAGGATAGAACTCTCTCAAATAATCTCCAGCTGCCAAGGTGCCACCGCTTCCGGTGGAAGAAACATAGCCGAATACATCCTTGTCAGCAATTTGCTCATCTTTAAGTGCTTCGTGGATTGCAGACCCGGTTACCTTGTAGTGCCAGAGATAGTTGCCGAATTGGTCGAACTGATTGAAGATGACAATATGGGCTCCACGTTCTGCATCAAGTTCATGACACTTGTCAAAAATTTCTTTTACGTTTGATTCGCAGCCAGGAGTTGCGATGATTTCTCCTGCAACACTCTTGAGCCAATTGAATCGTTCCTGACTCATTTCCTCAGGAAGAATAGCGATGGAATCACAGCCAAGGAGCACACTGTTATACGCTCCTCCTCGGCAGTAGTTGCCGGTGGAAGGCCATACAGCCTGTTGGGTGACTGAATCGAAATTGCCTGTTACCAGGGCAGGGGCGAGACAACCATAGGTTGCACCTACCTTATGTGCACCGGTTGGGAACCACTTACCAACCAAGCCAAAAATTCTTGCCTTGCAACCAGTAAGTTCATGCGGAACTTCAACATAGTTGACTCCACCAAACGTACCGCCATCCTTGGTAGGCTCATTCTTCCAGGTAATCCTGAAGAGATTGGAAGGATCTACGTCCCAAAGTCCGGTATGCGAAAGTTTTTCCTTGATTTCTGCAGGTACGGTAGAAGGATCCATCATCTGCTTGAATGTAGGAAGTAAGATGCCTTTCTCCCTACAGCGTTTGATATTCTTTGCGCGTACTTCCTCATTGACATTCAGATTGATCAACATGTCTATTCCTCCGTGGTGCACATGGTAGCTTGATTTTTTGATTAGTCAAGTATACCGGAATGAAGCAAAAAGTAAAGCTATAATTCGTAAAAGTTGAATTTTAGATAAATAATTTGCGCTAAGTAGTAGTAAAAAAACAGAAAACTATTGAAAAGTTCGTTTTATCAAAACGACATAAGCTGGAAAAATGTATAAAAATTTAGTATACTAACACTAGGTATGGAGCTATAGAGCGAAAGGATGGTTTCTTACAGTTTTTAGGCAATATTGTTGCGAAATGTTGCAAAAACGATTGACTTCTCTCTAATCTGCATTAGAATAAATAGGGGTCGGGTCAAGGAACTCGACGACACCTTTTGAAGGAGTAAGTATGGGAGATATCATGCGCCCCGTTCCCTTCTCGGAACTGATTAATCGTATCGTCGGTGAATACCGTAACCAACATGCAATTTTCGGAATCCCCGAAGAACAATTTTATCAAGACACAAAAAAACACAGCATCACTGTGTTTGGTCAGAGCTGCAAAACCCCGCTTGGTCCTGCAGCAGGTCCTCATACCCAGCTGGCACAGAACATAGTAGCAAGTTATTTGGTAGGTGGTCGGTTCATTGAGCTGAAGACTGTTCAGATCATGGATACGCTAGAGATCGAGAAACCTTGCATCGATGTACGAGATGAGGGGTACAATGTTGAATGGTCCACAGAATTCACCCTTGATAAAGCTTGGGATGAGTATGCAAAGGCATGGATCATCCTGCACCTGATTGAAGCTGCAATGCATAAAGGGGCTTTTGAAAAACCCTCTTTCATTTTCAATATGTCTGTTGGTTATAACCTAGAAGGAATCAAGACAGACAGAATGCAGAAGTTCATTGATTCAATGATTGATGCAAACAAGGATGAACGATTTGCCGACTATCTTGGCGAGCTTGAAGCTCTCTTGAGTGAAGGTCTTTTTGATGGCACCCCATGGGAAGGACTTGAGAAGAAACTCAAGGGCCTGAGCAAGAAAATCAGTGCAAACATCAGCCCTTCTACTACCTTGAGTACGATGCATGGCTGTCCTCCTGCTGAAATTGAAGCCATCTGCAACTATATGCTGACAGAAAAGAAGGTGGACACGTTTGTAAAACTAAATCCCACGTTATTGGGATTTGATACAGTAAGAAAAATTCTTGATGATCTTGGATTTTCCTACATCACCCTCACCAGGGAAAACTTTGAACATGATTTACAGTATCCGGATGCAATAGCCATGCTCCATCGCTTGGTCGACTTGGCCAAAAAAGAGGGCAGGGGTTTTGGAGTCAAACTCACCAACACCCTTGGATCTGTCAATGATCAAGAAGTCCTTCCTGGAAATGAAATGTACATGTCAGGTCGTACATTGCTTCCGATTTCAACCACAGTAGCTCTCCTTCTCAGTGAAGAATTTTCGGGATCTCTTCCTGTTTCGTACAGTGGAGGTGCTAATGCAGCAACCGTAAAAGATCTTTTTGCCTGTGGAATACGGCCGATTACCTTGGCCACTGATATGCTCAAGCCCGGTGGATATACCAAAATGAAGCAGCTGGTCGAGATACTTGAGGGCAGCGACGATTGGAAGATGGACAAGATCGATCTTCAAAAATTGAAGAAGCTCTCTGAAGATGCTCGATCGGGCAGATATGCAGTAGTGCAAAAGGATTTCAGGGGTACAGATTCAATCAAGATACAAGAGAATCTTCCTTTGTTTGATTGCTATGTAGCACCTTGTGTTGCCGCTTGCCCGATTCATCAGGATGTTCCTGAATATGTCCAGCTGGTCGGTCAAGGACGATATGGTGAGGCTTTAGCTCTTATTTATGAGAAGAATGCACTTCCTGCCATAACCGGTCACATTTGCGACCATCAGTGCCAACTCCACTGTACCAGAATGGATTACGAAGGAGCTGTCCACATCCGTGATATGAAGCGCATGGCTGTGGAAAACGGGTTTGAAGAATACAAGGCGTTGTGGGAAGGACCTACTGATAAAGCTGCAATCAAGGCTGCAGTAGTGGGGGCTGGACCGGCAGGCCTTAGTGCAGCATATTTTTTGGCAAGAGCCGGTTTCGATACTGCAGTATTTGAACGGGAAGAGAGTGCAGGCGGGGTGGTGCGTCATATCATCCCCGGCTTCAGGCTGCCTGTCGAGGCTATTGAGAGCGACATCGCTTTCATCAAGGCTCATGGTGTTACGTTCACCTTCGGCGTCGATACTGAGAAGATGACAGTAGAGGCGTTGCGAGAGCAGGGTTATTCCTATATTTTCTATGCTATAGGCAGTGAAGTTGACAATGAAATACCCCTTGAGGGCGATAGAAGTCGCGTTCGACCTTCCCTTGCCTTCCTCTCTGCCTTCAGAAAAGATCCCGCATCCCTCAGCCTCGGCAAACATGTGGTTGTCGTCGGCGGTGGCAATACTGCAATGGATAGTGCACGTGCAGCGCTGCGAGTGCCGAATGTCGAGCAGGTGACGGTTGTTTATCGACGTACCGAAGCAGAGATGCCTGCAGATCATGAAGAGTATGGCATGGCAAAAGATGAGAACGTTCGGTTCCTTTTCCTTGCAAATCCTGAACGGTTTGATGACAGGATGCTCACAGTACGCAAGATGACTCTCGGCGAAAAAGACAGTAGTGGAAGAAGACGTCCAGTTGCAACCGAAGAGACGTTCACGCTTGAGGCCGATACCTTGATCACAGCTATCGGGGAACGAGCTGATACTGAAAAACTTACTTGGTACGGGGTTCCTGTAAACGAAAAGGGGTGGGCGAAGACCAACGAAGAAACCAAGGAAAGCGAAGTTGAAAATATGTTTGTCATCGGAGATGCACAAAGCGGACCTTCCACTGTTGTACAGTGTATTGCAAGTGGTCGTTCTGCAGTAGAAGCTGCGATTGATAAGATTTTGGGACCTGAGGATGAAGAAGCAGGTTGTGATTGTACTGCCGACCACGATGACGAACATGAATGTACTTGTGAAGATGGCTGTGATTGTGATTGTGATGATGAGATGAGTGATGAAGAACGCCTTCAGCTTGAGCAGGATGAGAACGAGTTCTTCTCTGAGGTGGCTCAGAAGAAGAGCGTCATACTTCCTTCTCTTGATTACGCAGATCCTGCGTTTGCCAAAACGGAAGCTTCCCGCTGTCTTGAGTGTTCCTATATCTGCAACAAGTGCGTGGATGTGTGTCCGAACAGGGCCAATGTTGCCATTGACGTGAGAAATACAGCTGTTTTTGCAGATCCGTTCCAAATATTGCATCTTGATGCCTACTGCAATGAGTGCGGCAATTGCGAGACCTTCTGTCCCTATGAGGGAGGCCCATATCGCAAGAAGTTTACCCTTTTCAGTCGAAAAGATGACTTTGACAACTCAGAGAATAGTGGGTTCTATGCAGAAGGTGAGGACATATTGATTCGTCTTGATGAGAAGGTATATTCCTGCTCGATGGATGAAAACGGCATCTTGGTAGGAGACGAAGAGGGTATCACCGATGAAGTGGCGGCACTGATCGAGGAAGTCTATACATCCTACAGTTATCTGCTGGGATATGTCGAAGACTAAGAGAAAGGAGGAACATGTGGCAACTACGGTAATTAAAAATACCCGGGTGATGCAGACTAGAGAACCGTTCACGGTTATGGACGATGTGGATATTGTCATAATCGACGACCTGATCAAAAAGGTGGGAAAGGACGCTGGCGTTTCTGTGAAGGCTGACAAGGTCATCGATGGCAGAAACAAGACGGTCATTCCTGGAAACGTGTGTGCACATCACCATTATTACTCCGGTCTCTCCCGCGGCATGTTGATTTCAGCCGGGGAACAGAATGATTTTATACAGGTTCTGAAGGAGTGGTGGTGGCGTTTGGACCGCGGTCTTGATGAGGAAGCTTGTTACTATAGTTCTCTCATCAGTTCGATTGATGCCATTGCAGCAGGAACCACCAGCTGTGTCGACCATCATGCAAGTCCTTCATATATAGCTGGATCACTGAATACCATAGCACAAGGTATGGAGGACGTGGGTATAAGAGGTACTACCTGTTATGAAGTCACCGATAGAAATGACGGTATGCAGGAAGTTGAGGCTGGCGTTGAAGAGAACCTGCGGTTTGCCTTGAAAGCAAAGAACAACAAACTGGTGCGGGGAATGATAGGTGGTCATGCACCCTTTACCGTTCCTGATGAGGCTCTTTCTCTTATTGGCCAAGCAATGAAAGAGTCGGAGGCGGGACTTCATTTGCATGTAGGTGAGGACAAGTATGATGTTGCTCACTCTCACCATCACTACCATCTTGATATCGTCGATCGTTTGGAGAAGTTCGGGCTTTTGACACCCAACTCATTATTGGTGCATGGCCTTCACCTCAATGAAAGAGAGATTGAGAAGATCAATGCCCATGATTGCTTCTTTGCCCATAATGCCAGAAGCAACATGAACAACCATGTGGGGTATTGCAAGCATATCCAGAAGGTGAAGAACTTGGTCATCGGCACCGATGGATGTGGTGGCAACATGTTTGAGGAGCTCAAGCTGGCCTTTTTCAAGCATAAGGATGAAGGTCTCCCTTGGTGGCCCAGCAATTATGTTGCGGCACTAAATAGAGGAAATGATCTGGTTGGATCTTATTTTGAAGGTGCCTTTGGAATGATTGCAGAAGGGTATAAGGCAGATATCACCATCTGTGATTACCATGCTCCTACGCCTCTGGTTGAACAGAATGCGGCAAGCCACTTTGTATGGGGCATGAGCAGCAACTGTGTTGAGAGTGTCATGGTTGACGGGGTTCTGGTAATGGAAAATCGGAAGTTCTTATACCTGGATGTTGATAGAATATACGCGGAGGCAGCAAAAGTAGCCAAGCGTATCTGGGAAAAGGTAGACAAAATCGCACCCTAGATTGGGTGAATTGAATGAAACACAATAGGTCAAAGGGGAAATACAAAATGACTATTCAAGAACAAATTAGAGCAAAAGCAGCAGAGTATCGTGACTACACAGCCATCAATCTTTCCAAGATGGTAAAGACCAAGAGCTACAGCTCCCAGGAAGAGGATGTCTGTCGTCTCATCGTAACGTTGTGTGAAGAGGCAGGTTTTGATGAAGTATATATCGATGGCCTCGGTTCGGTAATCGGACGGGTAGGCAATGGGCCTAAGAAACTGGCTTTTGATGCTCATATCGATACTGTAGAAGTCGGGAACCTCAAAAACTGGGAGTTCGATCCCTTCTGTGGCGATATCAAGGACGGTAAGGTGTTCGGTCGTGGGACCAGTGACCAGAAAGGTGGTGCAGCTTCCATGATTACCGCTGGTCGAATTCTGAAGGAACTGGGATATGGCGGCGAGTATACAACATACTTCACCTTCACCGTTATGGAAGAAGATTGCGATGGTATGTGCTGGAAATATCTTATCGAGGAAGAAAATTTCCGTCCCGATCTTGTTGTCTCTACAGAACCCACGAGTTGCCGTCTCTATCGTGGTCATCGCGGCAGAATGGAGATTCGTGTAATTCTTAAGGGTATCTCCTGTCACGGTAGTGCACCTGAACGTGGTGTGAGTGCCGCATACAAGGCTGCAAAGGCAGCTCTCGCCATCGAGCAGTTGAACAAGGATCTCCAACCGGATGAAGAGAAGTTCCTCGGCAAAGGAACCATAACGGTCAGTCAGATGGATGTAAAGGGGCCTAGCCAGTGTGCTGTTGCCGACTATGCGATGCTGTATCTTGATCGTCGTCTTACCTGGGGTGAAGATGCTGATTTGGCAATCAGTCAGGTACGTGATTACATCAGCAAGGCTACCGGTGATGATCCTGATTCAATCGTGGTGGAAATGCCCAATTATGAGAAGATCGGCTGGACAAAGAAAGAGTACTCTCAAGAGCTGTACTTCCCCACTTGGAAGATTGATGCAGACCATCCTCTCGTAGAGGCTGGCGTCAAGGGACATGAGGCCTTGTTTGGCAAGAAGCCTGTAGTAGACAAGTGGACCTTCTCCACCAATCTGGTCGCAACCACTGGCCGCCATAAGATTCCTGCAATCGGATTTGGCCCTGGTGATGAAGCCCAGGCACATGCCCCCAATGAGATCAACCGTGTTGACGACCTTGAGATTTGTGCTGCTTTCTACGCCATGCTTCCATACTCTCTTGAACAAAAGTAACTGAGTATCCCTAGCGGGAGCAACATGGTATACTACAGCCACAGGGTGTTGCCTTGTGGCTGTTTACGGCTTGGACAATCCTTTGTATATTTGTAAAAACAATGGAAGTCCTCCAGTGAACCGGAAGGTATAAAAAGGGGCCCTGCCTTTCGGTACCAAGAGAAAACCAAGGTGATGGAGCTGACCCCTTCCCTCTTCATCCCTTCCTTGCGGAACAGCCCGCATGCCATAGCCGAACGATTGCAAGACGCACACGTGCATCTTTTGGTAGAAAGGTTCTACCAATGCAAGAAGAAGGAGATTCAAAGGCATGAGTTCCTCACTGCTTCTAAAAAATATTTATTGTCTTCAGCCCAGTTTTGATGGAAAACAATTACGCGGTGTTGATTTGCTTGTACAAGGCAACAAGGTTGAGGCTATCGGTCCTACCGGTTCGCTCAATGTAGCAAGCAAAGTCCGAAGCATCGATTGTTCTCATCATGTGGTCATTCCCGGTTTGGTCAATACACACCATCATTTCTACCAGACCCTTACAAGAAATCATCCTGCCGTACAGAATGCAAAGCTTTTTGACTGGCTAAAATTTCTTTATGAGGTATGGAAATATGTGGATGAGGATGCAGTGTATTACTCCTCAATGCTTGCAATGGCTGAGCTGATGAAAACCGGATGTACCTTGACTACTGACCACCACTATTTATATCCTCGTTCGTTCAAGGGAGACTTGATGGGGTTGCAGTTTGAAGCTGCCGACACGCTTGGAATGCGGTTCAGCCCGACAAGGGGATCCATGAGCTTGAGCAAGAAGGATGGTGGACTTCCTCCTGACAGTGTAGTACAGACTGAGGACGAGATCCTTTTTGACAGTGAACGTTGCATCAAAGCCTTTCATGACAGCGCACCTGATGCGATGCACAAGATTGCGCTTGCCCCGTGCAGCCCTTTCAGTGTCACAAAGAACTTGATGAAAGATACCGCAGCTCTTGCACGAAAGTATGGAGTTCGACTTCATACTCATTTGTGTGAGACCTATGATGAGGCCGATTTCTGTCAAGAGATGTATGGCATGCGTCCTGTTGATTTAATGCAGAGCTGCGACCTCATCGGTGAGGATGTATGGTATGCCCATGGCATACACTTCAATGATGATGAACTTAAGGTTCTCAAGCAGACTGGTTCGCACATTGCACATTGCCCCTCTTCCAACATGCGGTTGGGTAGTGGTATCTGCAGGGTGAAAGAGATGCTGGAGATGGGAATCAATGTTGCAGTTGCTGTAGATGGCAGTGCAAGCAATGACAGTTCTGACATGCTTGCTGAGGTGAGGCAGGCGCTCTTGCTGCAAAGGGTCCGGTATGGTTCAGATGCCCTCAGTGCAAGTCAGGCATTTACGATGGCAACCGAGAATGGAGCAAAATTGTTGAACTTCTCAGAAGTGGGCCGACTTGAAAAGGGATGGGCGGCCGATATGGCAATATTTGATGTTTCGACCATCCCTTATGCAGGAAGCCAAAGTGATCCGGTGGCAAGTCTTCTATTCTGTGGAACGAGTCACAATACGGATTATACCATCATTAATGGAAGGGTTGTGGTCGACCATGGTCAGCTGGTCGGTTACGATGAACATGATCTTGCACAAAAGGCGAATGCCATCAGTGCAAAAATGCATGAGCGTGCTGAGAGAGGAGACTCTGTATGATTCAAGAATACCTTATAGCCAATGACACCGAACATGCGCTGCAGTTGAAACGCAATAACCCAAAAAGCGTTTTTTATGCAGGTGGGACGGAGATAAACCGCCTTAATTCGACAGTTGATGCCCCAATAGGCATCGGTTTGTCAAAACTTGGACTTTCTTCCATAACTGAAGACGAGTCTTTTATAAAAATTGGAGCGATGGTAACACTTCAGCAACTTGTTGATTCGCCGATTATTCCTCTATGGCTGAAAGAAGCCGCTCAGTTTTGTGGTTCTTTCACGAAACGGAACATGGCTACCATTGGCGGCAATCTTGCATTGATGAGCGACCACAGTTATCTTGCTCCGGCTTTGCTTGCTGCACGTTGTCGCCTGCTTACCGCCAACTTGACTGAAAAAGGTGTTTATACAGAGGACAATATTCCTATCAGGGAGTACCACAACTACCATAAGCAATTCTCAGGAACCTTGCTGCTTTCAATCAGTATCTCCAAAGATAGTCGATTTGTAGGTTCATTGCGTTATGCATCAAGCTCCCAGAATCGAGCATCTGTGACTGTTGGTTTTGGTGCTACCATGAACAAGGAACAGGTAATCAATCATGTGCGAGTGTTCGTAGCAGTCCATGGAAATGGGTTGCAGAGAATTTCCAATGTTGAGAATGCCATTGAAAATGGTGAGCTTACCAGCCGTGAGGATGTGCAGCTGTCACTGTGTCAAGCTGTTTCGGCCACAGATGACTTTACAGGAACTTCAAGCTACAAGCGATATATCGCCAGCGAAGGAGTAGGCCGACTCTTCGCAGCATTCCTACAAGGAGGTGCACAATGAGTACCATAGTTTGTACCGTAAATGGAAAGAAGCATAGCGCAATCGTAGAAGGTGCGGAATCCTTGCGCTCCTTATTGGTGCGCTTAGGATACACGAGCGTACGCGATAGTGATGATGGTGAGGGCTTTGCGGGCACCGATACCGTTATTTTTAATGATATGCCGGTTTATTCGAACCTGATGCTTGCAAAAATGGCTGATGGCTCTGATATTCGCACAGCTGAGTCCATGGGAAGCAGCAGGAACTTGAATGTGGTTCAGCAAGCCCTGATCGATGCCGGCGTAGTGCAAAGTGCCTATAATGCACCTGCTGCAGCATTGTTGCTTACCTGGTTGCTGGAGAGAGAGAGCAATCCCTCAACCGAGCAGATCGACCAAGTTCTCAGTGGTATTTTTATTAGGGATACCGGCTATGAACATTACTATCTGGCAGTGAAGCTGGCAGTGGAAAAAATGAAGAATGGCTCTTATAAGAGTCAAATTTCTCCTTCATTCAGAGAAAACCTGAAATATATCGGCAAGCCGAAATCAAAAGTCGATGGACCTCAGCTTGTTGCTGGTGAGGCTTGCTTTGTAGAAGACAGGGTAATGAGCGGTTATCATGCGATGGTCTTGCTCAGAAGTCCTTATGCTCATGCATATATCAAGAGTATTGATCTCAAGGATGCCTTGGCTGTTGAAGGGGTTGTGACGATCATCACTCATGAGAACTGTCCCGATGTGACCTATATGCAAGCAGGACAGGGCAACCCGGAACCCAGTCCCCATGACCGCAAGCTCTTCAACCAGAAAGTCCGCCATGTAGGCGATCGTGTTGCTGCTGTCGTGGCTGAGACGATGGAGCAGGCGCTGGCCGCTCGATCTTTGATCAAGGTTGAGTATGAAGTGCTCAAGCCCGTCTTTACTGTTGAACAGGCTATGGCAGAAGGAGCTCCTCTGGTGCACAACGGCAAGGTTGAGTATAGAGCAGGAGCTCCGGATGACCTTGAGTCTTACAATAAGAGTGCTGATCCGCGAGATGGGAAGGTAGTCTATCAATTTCCGTTGCATGCAGACATCAGGCGCAATATCGCTTCTGCTGCCCATGGGCAGATTGGTGATGTTGAGAAGGGCTTTGCAGAAGCTGATGCAGTAGTTGAGAGAACGTATCAGACCAGCCAGATTCAATGTACTCCCCTTGAGCCGCACGTTTGCTATGCAAAGATTGATGGCGGTAGATTGGTGGTGCATGCTTCGACGCAGGTTCCTTATCATGTGCGACGCATCATCTCTTGGGTTTGTCAGATTCCTGAGAACAAGATTCGGGTGATCAAGGAACGTGTTGGTGGTGGATATGGATCCAAACAAGATATTTTGGTTGAGGACCTGGTCAGCTACGCCACTTGGATCACCGGAAAACCGATATATTACAGAAATACTCGAGAGGAAGAATTCATTGCGAACTCCACGCGTCATCCGATGCGAGTGACTGTCAAGATGGGTGCTAAGAAAGATGGTACCATAACAGCTGTGTATATGGACGTCCGTGCCAATACAGGCCCGTATGGTAACCACTGTTTGACTGTTCCCATGAATGCCTGTTCGAAGACGCTGCCTTTACTGAAAGTGGATAACATGAAGTTTGATGTCATCACCTATTATACAAACATTCCACCTACAGGGGCTTACCAGGGATATGGTGCTCCTAAGGGCACCTATGGCCTGATGGTCTGTATGGCAGAACTGGCAGACAAGCTGGGCATCGATTACTTTGATATGGCGATGAAGAACAAGGTCGAGCCTGGGTACATGCTTGAAATTCTCAAAGGCTTGGGAGAAGGCCGTGAAGGGACTGTGGTACCTGTAGGTTCTTGTGGTTTGGACGAGGCCTTGCTCAAAGGTGCAGAGATGATCGGCTGGGGCAAAAAAGAAAAATCTGAAGATCCAGACTGGAAAATCGGCAAAGGCTTTGCAATGATACAGCAAGGTAGTGGACTGCCTGGCCTTGATCATGCGAATGCCTGGGCTAAGCTTCTTACCGATGGAACCTTCCAGATTTTCAGTGGCGGTGCTGATCTTGGCACCGGCCTTGATACCATCAGTGCAAAAGTGATGAGTGAAGCATTCTGTGTTCCTCTTGATAAGGTGACAGTAACCAGTGGAGACACTGATAGCTGCACCTTTGATACTGGAGCATACGCCTCAAGTGGAACCTACTTCAGTGGAGGAGCCTCCTACCTTGCTGCAGAGGACTTGAAGAAGAACTTGCTCGATGAGGCTGCCTATCAGATGGGTGAATCCATGGAAGATTTAATCGTGCGGGAACCCGGAGAGGTGTACAGCACCAAGACGGGAAAGACTCTCAGCTATGCAAAGCTCAGTCATGATGCACTGACTGGAACCGGTAGAGGGCAAGTAATGGGCAAGGGGTCTTTTACCACCGGTCATAACTCGATTCCCTATGGAGCTCATTTTGCACAGGTGGCAGTCAATGTGCGCACAGGACAGATCAAGGTCGAAAAGTATTATGCACTACAGGATGCAGGTACGCCCATCAATCCAGAACTTGCTCTTTGCCAAATGTATGGAGCAGCTTTGAAATCGATCGGTCATACTTTGTATGAGCAGATGGTTCTGGATGAGAATGGCCATTGTGTCAATGCAACACTTGCTGAATACGGGGTGCCGATGATTGGAGACAAGCCAAAGGATTTCAAGGCTGTGTTGATAGATATCAATGATGAAGCAGGTCCGTATGGAGCAAAATCAATCAGTGAAATTGCAACCAATGGAGCAGCTCCGGCTATTGCCATAGCAATCCATGATGCAGTAGGTATTTGGATGCGATCATGGCCATTTTCAGCAGAGAAAGTACTTAAGGAATTAGGGAAATTGTAAGGAAACTTGCAACAAACTGCAACATAAATCTAGACAATGGCACACCTCCATGGTATAGTGCCAATGTCTGGATTTTATTTTTAACAAACTATACGGAGGTTTCCCTAACATGAAGGACAAAGCCACAATTAAACAGATGATTGAGGAGCTCAAGACCCTCAAAACCAACAACATGTATCTCAATGATTTTTTCCATACATGGAAAGAGTCTGACGACGAAATTGCAGCTGTGTTCCAGGTAGCGGAAGTGCTGCGTGCATTGCGCGAAAATAACATTTCTACCAAGGTGTTTGACAGTGGACTTGGAATCTCCGTTTTCCGTGACAACTCCACCCGCACCAGATTCAGCTTTGCAAGCGCTTGTAATATGCTTGGCTTGGAAGTGCAGGATTTGGATGAGAAAACCAGCCAGATAGCACATGGAGAGACCGTACGTGAGACTGCAAACATGGTCAGTTTCATGGCAGATGTCATCGGCATCCGTGATGATATGTATATCGGAAAAGGTTATACATACATGAAGACAGTCGCAGAGGCTGTGCAGGACGGCTACGACGATGGCGTGCTTGAGCAAAGACCTACCTTGGTTAATTTGCAGTGTGATATCGACCATCCTACCCAGAGCATGGCTGACATGTTGCATGTCATCAATCACTTTGGAGGAGTAGAGAACCTCAAGGGTAAGAAAGTTGCCATGACCTGGGCATACAGTCCTTCATATGGCAAGCCTCTTTCTGTTCCCCAAGGCATCATCGGCCTCTTCACCCGTTTTGGGATGGATGTAGTACTTGCTCACCCAGAAGGCTATAATGTCATGAGTGAAGTCGAGGAAGTAGCAAAGGAAAATGCCCAGAAGAGCGGCGGTTCCTACAAGCGTGTAGATTCCATGGAAGAAGCATTCAAAGATGCTGATATCGTATATCCAAAGAGCTGGGCTCCTTTCGCCGTCATGGAAGAAAGAACCAAGATTGTTGAGCAGGGTGATCAGGAAGCCTTGAAGGCCCTTGAGAAAACTTGTCTTGTAAACAATGCTAAGTTCAAGGATTGGACCTGCACCGAAGAATTGATGAAGACCACCAAGGACGGTAATGCCCTGTACATGCACTGTCTCCCTGCCGACATCAGTGGAGTCTCCTGCAAGGAAGGAGAGGTTGAGGCTTCTGTCTTCGACCGTTATCTGGTTCCTTTGTATAAGGAAGCAAGCTATAAGCCGTACGTTATTGCAGCAATGATTTTCCTTGCAAAATTTGAGAATCCTTCTGCAAAGCTTGATGAATTGCTCGAAGCAGCAGTCAAGAGAATCAAGTAAACAGATTCAAACCTGTAGTAAAAGAGAGCCGGGATTATTCCCGGCTCAATTGCTGTTTAGAGGTGTTGTGATGCCAGATAGGCAGTAGAAAACGCAGCTTGTAGATTAAATCCGCCACTCTCTCCGTCATAGTCCAGGATCTCTCCGGCGAAGAACAAGCCTTTGACGATATTCGACTCCATCGTCTTTCGGTGTACCTCGGAAAGCTTTACTCCCCCGCTGGTAACCATTGCTGAAGAAAAACCTTTTGTGCTGGAAACGATCAAGGGAAAATTGCTTACAAGATTTGCCAAATGTACTCTTGTCTTCTTGTTGAGCATTGCTGTGGTGGTTTGTTTTTCAAGGCTTGTCAGTGCCATGACGGATTGTGCGAGGCTTGCTGACATCCCAGCTTCCTTGAGCACAGAAAAAATCAACTTGTTCTGGCAAAGAAGCATTTCGTTGATTTTATGGAAAGTCGCTGCATGATTTTCGGATCCGATCAAGGAGAGCTTGATTACATCTTGTTTCTGTATGGCCCTTGAAGGGGTGAGGATAGCAGGTCCGCTCAGTCCATCATGGGTGAACAGGACGTCTCCCTGGATTTGTGCATAGCTCGAGTTTTGCCCAGGATGGTAGAAGGAGACGCATGCGTTACGAACAGCGTTTCCGGCAAGAGGCCTGAAAGGATAGTCTTTGATGTTTAGTGCCACCAGTGCAGGTCTTGGTTCAACAATGCTGTGTCCAAGAGCCCTTGCCAGCGCATATCCACTCCCATCACTGCCGGTGTTTGCGTAACTCATTCCCCCGGTTGCGAGTACAATTTTTTTAGATGCGTATGTCTCAACTGGTGTTTCAACGAGGAATAATTCGTCTTTCTTGGTAATCGAGAGAATCTTTGCTCCCGTTGTGATACGAGCTTTGCTGTTTTTAAGCAGTAGGTCCCGTACCTCATGAGCATCAAGGCTTTGTGGAAAAATTTTACCGTCATCCCGAACGATCGTGTTCATGTTTCGTTCGGATAACCATTGGCATAATTGATTTGCATCGAATGTTTGCAAGGCTGGAAGAAGGAAATTCCTTTGCGCTTTGCTGCCGAAATGCGAAAGGAACTGTTCGGTTGCAAGCGTGTTTGAGAGATTACACATCCCCCCTCCCGTAATGAGTAATTTTTTCCCAACTTCAGTGCAGTGCTCAAAAAGCTGTGCCTTCTTTGTAGTAAGGTTTGCACTGAGAAAAAGGCCTGCAGCCCCAGCTCCGATAATGATGACATCTTCCATGACGTTAAGACTATGTATGTTGATAGTAGTTCTTGAACCAAGAAACAAAGTGGGAGAGCCCTTGCTCAAGAGGAGTATTGGGACTGAAATCAAAGTCATTGATCAAGTCAGTGACGTCTGCATAGGTTTGATACACATCGCCGGGCTGCATCGGGAGATACTCTTTTTGGGCTTCCTTTCCAAGACACCTTTCCAAAGTTTCGATAAAGGTCCCAAGCTTGACCGGTTTGTTGTTGCCGATGTTGTATACCTTGTACCGGTCACCGAAAGCATTCTTTGCTGGAGGGTTGCAAATGATGTTCTCGATTGCAGTGATGATGTCGTCAATATAGGTGAAATCTCTCCACATATCCCCATTATTGAAGACCTTGATGCTTTTGCCTTCCATGATTCGCTTGCTGAAAGAATAGTATGCCATATCGGGTCTTCCATATGGACCATAGACCGTGAAGAATCGTAAACCGGTGGTAGGAATCTGATACAGATGAGTATAGGCATGAGCCATCAACTCATTGGATTTCTTGGTTGCTGCATACAGACTCACAGGGTTGTCCACACGATCTGAAGTGCTGTAGGGGATTTTGCTGTTCAAGCCATACACAGAGGAAGAGGATGCATAGACAAGATGTTCTATGCCATGGTGTCTACAGCACTCAAGAATATTCAGATAGCCAACCAGGTTTGAATTGACATACGCTTGAGGATTGTCGATGCTGTAGCGTACTCCTGCTTGAGCTGCAAGGTTGATCACACAACTGACCGGATGCCTCTTGAAAATCGCCTCAAGGCCGCTCTGGTCAGAAAGATCTGTCTTATAAAAGATAAAATGTTCACAGGCAAGGATTCTCAGCCTTTCTTCCTTCAGGCTGACCTCATAATAGTCGTTTAAATTGTCCAGACCGATTACCTGGCATCCTAGGCCCAACAGACGTCGGCAAAGATGAAACCCGATGAAACCAGCAGCCCCCGTTATGAGATAGGTCTTTTGAGTATCCAGACTTTTATAATCACTGCGCATGTGTTCTTCCTCCGAGAGTGCATTGTACATGAGAAACGTTCTTCTGTGTAGGGCAAAGAAAAGGACCTCCGAAGAGGTCCTGAGCAACAGTAGCGGGTTTTAACCAAGTGTACTGAAGATAATCTTCAATACGAACAAGCCAAAGACGACCCATGTCATCTTGGAAATCTCAGAATTCTTCTTGGTGAAGAGCTTGAGCAGTACGAAGGACAGGATACCGAACATGATGCCGTCAGCAATGCTGTAAGCAACAATCATGAAAATGATTGTGAGGAAGGACGGAATGGCTTCAGTCATATCATCCCAATCAATATCCTTGACAGGACTCATCATCATTACACCGACGATAATGAGGGCAGGAGCCGTTGCTGCACTGGGGATTGAACCAAAGAGAGGTTCAAGGAACAGTGAGAGAGCAAAGAGAATGGCAACGACCAAAGCGGTCAAACCAGTGCGTCCGCCTTCAACAACACCGGCAGAAGATTCGACAAACGTGGTGACGGTGGAAGTACCGAGCATTGCACCAACGGTGGTTCCTACTGCATCAGCAAACAGAGCTTCTTTACAGTTGGGAATCGAGCCATCTTCCTGAATCATGTCAGCCTTGGTGGCACAACCGATGAGCGTCCCAACAGTATCAAACATGTCGACGAAGAGGAAGGTGAAGACTACGATGACAAAGTCAAGTGTCAAAATCTGTCCGAATTCGAAGGGGAAGAAATAGGGAGCCGGGGGTACAAAGGAGCCGCCAGCATATTTGGTAACGCCGAAAGGAATTCCAATGACTGTGGTAATGATGATACCGAAAAGCAATGCTCCGTTTACCTTGAAGGCAAGGAGAATTCCGGTGATTACAAGACCTACCATGGCAAGTCCAGGAGCTCCGAGGAACCAACCCTCGTTCAAGGTGACCAAGGTGGCTCCACCGACGATGATGCCTGCATTCTGCATGCCGATGAAAGCAATGAAGAGCCCGATACCAACTCCGATGGCCTTCTTCAGGTTCGCAGGAATGCTGTTGACAATCGCTTCTCGAATGTTGGCTGCCGTCAGGATCAAGAAGATGATACCTTCAACAAATACGGCTGTCAGTGCGAATTGCCAGGATTTTCCCATACCGAAAATAACGGTGAAAGCTAAAAAGGCGTTCAATCCCATACCCGGTGCGAGGGCGAAGGGAAGATTGGCCAAAAAGGCCATTACCAATGTTGCGATTGCAGATGCTATGGCAGTAGCTGCAAATACTTGGGAGAAAGCCATTCCTGTTCCTTCTGTGGACAGAATGCCGGGGTTGACGGCAAGAATGTAGGCCATGGTTAGAAAGGTAGTAATACCTGCCATGACTTCAGTCTTGACGGTCGTTTTTCTTTCCTTGAGTTTGAAAAACTTTTCCATCTATATGCTCCTTGCAGATGTTTTGAATACATCCATTCTAGCGCATCTGTCTGCAAACGTACAGAAAAATCGTTACATTTGTTATATAACCAAATTTAGTGGGACAATTTTAAGAATCTGGCTAAATTTTTTTTCGAAAATTTGATCTATAACTAAAAATATATCAACATTTTATGAGAATCAGTTAGTAAAATATGGCAGTTTTGAGGGTTTTTTTCCTTTTAAGAAGCACACTAAAGTGCTAAACTACAAAAAATACGTTGCAAATTGTTGCATAAAAGGAGATATCCATGGTAACCAAGGATACGTTACAAAAAGTCCTGAAGACTGCAACCCATACACAAATGGCAGAACTTTGCATCACCAATGCACACATTCTGGATGTTTATAATAAAGAGTGGTTTGAGGCAGACCTGCTCGTCAGTGAAGGGCATATCTGTGGTTTTGCCCCAGCAGGGAAAGGACAAGCCATGAAGATAGTTGATGCTCAGAGACGATATCTCCTGCCAGGGTTTATTGACAGCCATGTTCATATTGAGAGTTCTCATGCGACAGTGCAAGAATTTTCCAATTTGGTGGTGCCTTGTGGAACCACCACCGTTATTGCCGATCCTCACGAGATTTGTAATGTACTGGGATTGGAAGGCCTTGATTATATGCTTGATGCCTCAGAACATACAGCCTTGCAGGCCTTTTTTATGGTTCCGAGCTGTGTACCCGCCACAGAATTTGAACACAGCGGTGCTGTCATCAAGGCAGAAGACCTCAAAGAAAGCCTTAAAAAAGAGAGAGTGCTCGGTCTTGGGGAGATGATGGATTATCCGGGTGTGATTGGTGCTTCAGATTTGGTGATTGATAAAATCATGGCAGCAAAGAATGCTGGGAAAATCATCGACGGACACAGCCCTTCCCTTGTCGATGAACAGTTGGATGCTTATTCAAGTTGCAGGATTAAAACCGACCATGAATGCGAGACGGCAGAAGAGCTTCGTCAAAGGATCAGGCGTGGAATGTATGTCATGCTTCGTGAAGGTTCTGCTTGCAATAATGTACTGATGCTTCTTGGTGGGGTGACTAAGGAGAACAGTCGGCGTTGTTTGTTCTGTACTGATGACCGTCAGCCGATGAGTATTCTTGAACAAGGTCATATCAACAATAATGTAGCTCTGGCGGTTAAGGGCGGAATGGATCCCATAGAAGCCATTTGCATGGCAACAATCAACAGTTGTGATTGCTATCATCTTGAAGACAGGGGAGCTATAGCCCCAGGGTTGAGAGCCGACTTCTTGTTGGCCGATGATCTGGTCAATTTTTCTATGCATCAGGTGTATATAGGAGGGCGTCTGGTTGCAGAAGATGCAAAGATGCTCAAACCCGATATCCCGCAAAAAGATCAACGGGTTGAAAGAAGCATGCAGGTGAAGGACTTTTCTCAAAAACGACTTGAATTGAGGCTGAAAAGCAATCATGTTCGGGTCATCGAAATCATCCCTGGCGGGGTGGTCACCAAGGCAGCAGAGGCTAGGGTTACACTTGTGGACGATCTGTGGGTCCCAGATCCGAACCAGGATATCGTGAAACTGGCAGTTGTAGAGCGGCATCACCGTACAGGGAATGTCGCCCTTGCCTTGCTCAAGGGCTATGGACTCAAACAGGGAGCTATCGCAACCTCTGTAGCACATGATTCACATAATCTCATAGTCTGTGGTGACAATGATGAGGATATGAAGCTTGCCATAGAGCACCTGATTGAAATGGGAGGGGGCATGGTATTGGTAAAGGAAAAGACCATTCTCGCTAGTTTTGCTCAACCTGTTGCTGGTCTGATGAGCTATAAGAGTGGACATGAAATCGCATCTGCGATGGAATCTTTGCACCAGATAGCTCAAGAACAATTGTCGGTGAGTAAGGAAGTGGACCCATTTATGACGCTCTGCTTCATGTCATTGCCGGTGATACCTGCATATAAACTGACTGATATGGGGCTTTTTGATGTACAGAGCTTCTCGTTTGTGCCTCTTGAAATTCAGTAGATAAGGGTTGTTTGCCCGACAAGGGCAACATGCATGTGAGTATCATACAAGGTGGTCAGCATCTCACTGGTGACCACTTTTTCTTTTTCCCCGTAACAGATCAATTCACCATTTTTCAACATGGCAACATGCGTAGCAAGCTCATAGGCAAGGTTTGCATCATGAGTGGTGAACAAGAGCGTCCTATTCTTTGCATGGAGGCTTTTGAGCAGACCGAGTACTTTCTTTCTGTTTGCCGGATCAAGTGCACTGGTAGGCTCATCGAGCAATAAAATGTTGCTTTCTTGGGCAATTGCCCTTGCAAGCAGCAATAGTTGGTGCTCCCCACCGCTGAGATTGGTGATTGAGCGCTGGGCATACTCCGAGAGTCCTACCTCCTTGAGTGCAGCATAGGCGATGAGTGCATCCTTCTCGCCGGGTGTGCCCAATGAGGAAAGATAGGGGGATCTTCCGAAAAGCACATAATCTAGAACAGAAAAGGAGAAGTTGTATTGCTCGCTCTGTGGCACGAGCGCCAAGGTGCGACCGAGTTCTTTGCGGCCGTAGGATTGCAGACTTCTCCCTCTCAGAATTATCCGACTATCTTCTTTCCATCCGAGCAACAAGTCGAGCAATGTGGATTTTCCAGCCCCGTTTGAACCCAGAATGGCTACAGATGAGCCTTCTTTGATGGAAAGCGTGATATGTTTTAAGGCGACAGAACCTGATGGATAGGTAAAACTAAGATCATGTACTTCTAGAGCATTCATGCTTTGCCCTCCTGATTTCGAAGGCTGAGAATGATGATGAAGATGATTGCACCAAGAAAACTGCTCAATAATCCTATCGGGATTTCACTGCTCAGCAATGTTCTTCCCAAGGTGTCACACACCAGTAGGAACAGTGATCCGATGATCATTGAACCGGGAAGACTGTATGCACTGTCAGAACCAAATAACTTCCTCCCCAAGTGTGGAGTGATCAGGCCTACCCAACCGATCAAACCTGTAATTGAGATGATCAGGGTTGTCCCCACTGTGGCCACAACAAGCAAGATTACTCTGTCTCGCTTAGGGCTGAGTCCTACTGAAAAGGATGTTTTTTCCTGTAAACTGAGCAGATTCATCTTCCAGCGAAATCCTAAAAGAATCAAAATACAAGCGGTTACAATCCACACTATTGATCCTATCTGCCGCCACGAGGCATTCCACAATCCCCCCATCATCCAGAATGTAATATCCTGCAGATCTTTTGTCGGTTCTGCTACAAGCTTGATCACTGCGAGGGCGCTGCTGAATATTGCCGAGACCGCAATCCCACTGAGAACCAATCTCAACAACCATCCACCAAATCGAAATCGGGTTGCCAGAAAATAGGAACATACCAAGGCAAGAAGACCGAAAAAGGTTGCACTTGTTTGTACCGCTATCGTACTGCTCGCTCCCAGAACCATCATCAGGGCTGCACCAAAAGCAGACCCTTGGCTCACACCAAGAAAACCTGGTTCCACCAAGGGATTGGAAAAAAGCATCTGAAATGTAAATCCGCTTGCACTGAGCATTGCTCCGCTGAGTATGGCCAATACAATTCTCGGAAGACGGACCTGCAAGTAGATGGTCCTGGTCATAGCATTGGTTGACCAGTCAAGCGGTAGCCTGAATCCCGGCGAAGGATATCTTCCCGCAAACAGAAAGAGAAACGCCAGCAAAAGCGTCAAGAGACAGAGAGAAGACAAGAGGCCTCTTCTGTGTCTCTGTTCTTTGCTATAATCATTCATAAGGTATTTATTGCAACAGATTGTGCATACAAGTCAACAAGTTTCTCGAGTTTTTCAGCATCTTTGATATTGTAGAAATCCTGATAGAAAGAACGTACTTCTTCCTGCATGTCGATCTCAGAGTAGGCTTGGGGGTATATCTCTTTTGCAAGCCAGGTTGCCCCAAGAATCCAGGAAGCTACCGGTTGGATGTAGCTCATCATATCATGAGGACTTGCCTTGATCTGTTTTTCAGAGACAGCACGTAGGTTCTGCCAGATCGAAGAAGCATATATTTCATCAATAAAACTTGCTGTAGGAGTCCTGTAGCTTACGATAATAACCATGTCAGGATCCCAGGCTGCAATCTGCTCAAAACTGACGGTGGACCACCCATTTGCTGCCTTGTTTGAACCTTTCCATACTGGAATGGCTCCAGCTTGTTCCACCATCCATGTCTGCATCCAGTCATCGGGAGCAATTTTGTATGAGCTTGTGTTGTCAGTTCTATCGCCTTGCAGCAATAAGACCCTCATTTTTTGGTCTTGGGCGATTGTTGAGGCTGTGTTCTGGATTTTTTCCAATCTCTGTCGATATAAGGAAAGTATTGCTTCTGCTCTCTTGCTTTCTCCGAGCAGCGAACCCAGTTGCACAATTTCTTCCTGCCAGTCTTCCCAGGATTCAAGATTCATGGTGAAGTTGGGAACCCTTAGTTGGTCCAGTTTTTGCCCTATCGAGCTGAAATGAGTAGCTTTAAGCAAGACTACGTCACTGGTATGTGTTGCGATTTCCTCAATGCTGGCATTCTGGCTGATTCTATCCGTTTGGTTGAGTTCAGGACGGATGAAAGCAAAGAAATCACCTAGTCCCTGATCGGTTTTAGGAAGGGTAAGAGCTATATCGTTGACCCGTTCGAACAAAAAGAGTGCGTTGGCGGGCATATTTCCCGCTCGTCCCGCAATGAGAATACTTTGAGGTTTCTGAGGTAGCTGTACAGTACGGTTGTTCGCATCAATAGCTTGAAAAACAGGGGCTTCAGAGACGGTTTGTTCCTTTGTGCCTTGGGCAAAAAGCAAGGCAGGAATAATTAAAAAAAGAAGGCAAAAAGAACGAAATTTCATAGATAAGGCTCCTTTATGTTGCAAGTGGTTGCAGTTTACCATTATGTTTTTTAAAAAGCAATCGATTGAGGGTGATTTTGTCTTACCTTCTTAGCTTGATACCTTCTTCCAAGCAGTATAATGTATACGTACTGCAAGGAAGGATCTGAACGATGGAAATGCAAACATTGCAAACAAGGATTTTTGCCCTCAAAGAGAGTGCAAAACATCTTTCAATAAGCAAAGAAGAAGAACGAAACGCCCTTTTGAAGTCTATAGCTGAAGGCCTGCAAAAGGACTTTGAGCATATACGATCAGCAAATGAGGCGGATATTGCAAAAGCTAGGGCTGAAGGCCAGAAAGAGGCCTTGGTCAAACGGCTTGTCTTTTCAGAAGAAAAGCTTGAAGCCTCCCTTTTGGGTATCACCGATGTCATTGGCCTTGCCGATCCAATCGGAAGAGTACAGGAGCGTCGTCTTTTGGATACAGATCTTCTGCTTGAGAAAATTGCTGTACCTATTGGAGTGATTGGAATGATCTTTGAGGCGCGTCCTGATGCGCTTTTGCAGATTGTTTCACTTTGCCTGAAAAGCGGTAATGGGATTGTTCTCAAAGGAGGAAGAGAGGCCTTTCAAACCAATACAGCCCTGATTGCTTCCATCCAGAACAGCTGTCGCTCTTCTTCTTTGGGTTCTGATTGGTTTACCTTGTTGGAAAGCCATGGCGATGTTGATCACATCCTGAAAATGGAAGAAGATATCGATCTGTTGATTCCCCGTGGGTCCAACCAGTTTGTACAATATGTCATGCGCAATACTGCTATTCCTGTATTAGGACATGCTGACGGCATCTGCCACCTCTATATCGATGAGCATGCAGATCTTGAGAAGGCCTTGGAGATTGCCTTTGACTCCAAGACCCAATATCCTGCAGCATGCAATGCAATTGAGACACTCTTGGTACACGCCTCAAGGGCAGAAGCATTTTTACCACGCTTGGAAAGACGCTTCAAGACAGCAGGGGTGACTATCCATGGCGATGCTACGGTTGCCTCCCTTATTGATTGTGTTCCCTACCAAGAAGGAGATTATGGCGTTGAGTATCTTGCCCTTGAGTTGAATATCAAGGTGGTCGGTTCCTTGGATGAGGCTCTTGAGCATATCAAGCAGTATGGATCTCATCATACCGATGCCATTGTCAGTGAAGACAAAGATGTAATGAGGAAATTCTTTGCATTGGTCGACTCGGCAGACGTATTTGCCAATTGCTCTACACGATTTGCCGATGGGTTTAGATTCGGCCTCGGTGCAGAGGTAGGCATCAGTACTGCAAAAATTCATGCCCGTGGTCCGGTAGGCCTTGGCGGTCTGATGAGCACAAAATATGTGTTGCGTGGTAATGGGGAAGTTGTATCGAGCTATACCGGCAAAAATTGTAAAAAATTTTTACACAGAGAATTGGATGTTGAAGGCCGCTCCTTGCTTTTGGGGGAGAATGCATGATGCGCGACCTTTCTTATGTTAAAAGAGTGGTGATAAAAGTAGGTACGAACCTGCTCAGTTCAGCAAACGGCATTGATGAGCATTGTATAGATGCCATCACATCCCAGATAGCTGCCTTGAAACAGAAAGGCTATCAGGTTCTGCTTGTGAGCAGTGGAGCCATCGGTATGGGAGCAAAGGAATTGGCTTTGAAAGGTCCTGTAAAGCAGGTAGCCATGCGTCAGGCCTGTGCCTCCATCGGGCAACCTCTGTTGATGTCGAGCTACCGAAGATCCTGTAAGCGTCATAATTTGATTTGTTCGCAAATACTGCTTACCCGGAAAGATCTAAATAATCGTCACACCTACGTGAACCTGAGAAATAGTGTATTCACCCTCCTCGATATTGGTGTTATCCCGATTTTTAATGAGAATGATGTAGTCAGTACTGCAGAAATCGGTTCTGCCTTCGGTGATAATGATAGGATGAGTGCCATGGTGGCCAGCAAGATTGATGCTGATCTGCTCATCATCCTTACCGATATACCCGGTCTTTATACTGCAGATCCCAAAAAGGACGACAAGGCAGAGCTTCTGCTGGAGGTTGAAGCCTTGGATGATAAAGTTCTCTCCTATGCAGGAGGTGCCGGCTCTACGTATGCTACCGGAGGAATGAAAACCAAGATGCTTGCAGCCAAAATTGCTTGTGTAGCAGGTTGTGGGACGATTATTGCCAGTGGGTATGAACCAGATGTACTCTTACAGTTGCTTACGGGTGATCAGATTGGAACCTATATCCATCCTCAGAAGCGCTTGAGCCAACGCGAGCGTTGGATTCTCAACAATTCACACCTTGGCTCCATCGAGGTGGATGAAGGAGCCAAGCAGGCTTTGCTCTCAAAAAAGAGCCTGCTTCCCAAAGGCGTTGTTCGAGTACAGGGAAGCTTTTCCTCCGGCGATGTCATCCAGGTATGCACATCTGATGGAAAGCCTTTTGCAAAGGCGGTTCCTTACTACAACAGTACAGACATAGCGCTGCTCATTGGTCATGACAGCAAGGATATCCAATGGATTCTTGGTTCAGGAAAAAAGGACGTTTTGTTTCGTCCAGAGGATCTGGTGCTTTTGGAAGATGTTGAGTAACTATCGGATTTTCCGCAGAAAACAAGAGCTTGGAGCACGCATCACTCGGTTGCATAGCACCGAGGTGTTGGCTGTAGGCATCCTCGATTCTTCTAGTGTTCAAGATCTTATGGAAACACTGGATTGGTATGTCCAGAATATGAATCATAGTCTGCATGTCATTACCCAGGAAGGAAAGCTCGACATTCCTGCTTTGCAGAAGCGATATAAGGATGTTACATTCCTTGTCTTTGCCGGCAATGCCTTCACTGGGGAAAAAATTAATGCATTAGCCAATGAATGTCAGACAAATTTGTTTCTTGTGGTTCGTAGTGATGTCATTCTAGCTCGGTTCAATGGCCAATTGTTGTTATCCAAAATGTCTGAAAGTGACCATCCTGCTGCTTTTTGTGCGGTTGTAGCCAATGCATACCGAGAAATTATTCCCTGCCTGCGAATCCCACGATTGATTGGAAAGGAATTGGATCCAGAATCTGATTTTCCGATTCTTGATGAACAGCAAATTCAGCATACGCTCTATCCTCTAATGTGTCTTGGTCTGTATGATCGCGCTCTGTTTCAACGGTTGCGAGGGTTTGACGAGGAAATACACAGTGAATACTACCAAGCTCTTGACTGGGGTTTGCGCTGTCATTTGCTGGGCTATGATTTGGCAATGAGCAGTTCCTTGCTCATGCAATTTACCGACCGTGAAAGTGTCATAGAAGATCGCAGTGATTGTAAAGGCTATGAACGATGTTATACCAAAGCCTTGTCTGTGCATCAGATGGGAGAAAGGAATATAGTAAAGAAATTCAAAGGACCTTTTGACAAGGCTGCCTACCAAAATGAGGTGAAGAAGCGTATGGTTTGGCTGCAAAAACGAGATTTTTCCACCCTCGTAGAGCAATGGAAAGAGGGAAAGCTATGAGAAGATGTTTGTTATTCTTGCTTTGCCTGTTCTCTTGTTCGTTGATTTTGGCCTCTTTTGATCCTTTTTCGTATCCTGTAGGAACTGTGATCATCGATGCAGGTCATGGAGGTCATGATCCAGGAGCCGTCGCTACGTGGAGCTTTGCAGGCGGAACCATCTATGAGCGGGATCTTACCTTGGATATTGCCAAACGCCTATATGCCTTGCTCAGGGTCAGTCATCCGGAATTAGAGGTGTTGATGACCAGAAACAACGATACTTTCGTATCATTAGCAGATCGTTGTACGATGGCCTACTCCCTACCTCTTAGACCAAAGACAAGCGCTCTCTTTGTTTCCATTCATGTAAACAGTGCTGCAAGCAGATCAGCAAAAGGTTTTGAGATTCTTACCAAAAGGCAAAGCAAACAGGTCGTCTTTCTTGATGAGAAGACTCCAGCTGAGAATATTGCAAGTTTTTCTTCTCACACCACGCCCTCTTTGAACCGATTGCTCAATCACAGGAATCTTCTTGTAGCTGCCACGTTTGAGCAAACCATGTCGGAAAACTTGATAACCGCCGTGAATAGAGGAGTCAAGGAGAGGGATCTTTGGGTGCTCAATTCAGTGAGGATGCCAGCTGTGTTGGTTGAGGTGGGGTTTCTTTCAAACGAAGAAGATGCCAGAAACCTTATCTCTCCCCAATATCGCCAACGATTAGCCCAAGTGCTTCTTTTGGCAATCGAACGTTGCCTGTAAAAGGGGAGGGTGGTATGTTGCAATACGACCAAAAACGCTTGTATCCACATCTGTATAAGCCCAAGAAAACTCCTTCTTTGGTAACCGTCCCGTCCTTTGGATACCTTATGCTCAGAGGGGAAGGCGACAGTAATGATGTCTTATATGAAACGGCTGTTTCTGTTTTATTCAGTCTCAGTCAGGCCATCAAGATGACAGCATCGCCAAAAGAGTATGCCATAGCACCACTTGAGTGCATCTGGGATACAGCAGAAGTTGAAAATAAAAGTCCTTGGATCTGGGTCGCCATGATCAGCCAGCCAGATTGGGTTACCTCTCAGATGGTGGAGCAAGTTCGCGAACAAGTTGCTTTCAAACTAGGACGTATTGCAAAAGAGGCTTTCTTTCTGAAGCAAACAGATGGGTTGTGTGTCACTATGCTCCATACTGGATCGTACGAGCATATAGCACAAAGCTTCTCTCAGATGGAAGCCTTTGCCGCTCAACAGAATCTAGCACGAATCAATTCATCCCATAGAGAAATCTACCTGAGCAATCCAAGAAAGACCGATCAGGAGAAGTTGGAGACGGTTTTGCGCTTTTCTGTATCTTAGCTTTCTTCCTTTATTTTTTTTCGTTGTGCAACCAAAAGATCTTTTTTTAATCTTTTGAGTTTTGCCGAAAGGCTTACCTTGTATATATGCGGATTGATCTGCCTGAGGTAGCTCTTATGAAATGTATTGATACTTGCCTGAGCGTAGCTCTGAATTTCCTGGAGACTGGGTTTTTGTCCCAATCTTTTACCATCCTGCACTTTCAGCTTCAGTAATGGTTCGCAACGAGCATACCCATCGCTCTGCATTTCAAAGAAATCAGCCTCAGAGAAGGGATGATAGAAGATGAATTTCCTCTTGACCTGAATTTCTTCATTGTCCAAGGTGATCAGGTCGGCAAGTGCACTGCCCTCTGCATCATAGAAACGATATACCTGCTTAATTCCAGGGTTCGTGGTTTTTTCAAAACTGTTGGATATTTTCATCGTAGGTATGATGGTTCCATCCGTTCCTTCTTTTGCTGCAAGTTTGTAGACACCGTTCAAGGACGCCTGCGTCCCTCCCGTTACCAAATGAGTCCCGATACCCCAGCTGTCGATGGGCACCTCGTCATGGACCAAGGTTTGTACAATCTCTTCAGTCAAATCGTTGCTTACCACAATCCTTGCATCGTGCAGTCCAGCATCATCCAGTTTTTTCCGTATAATCCGGGGAAGGTAGGAGAGGTCCCCACTGTCAATACGTACTCCGATGCTGTACCCTTTCTGCTTCTGTTCAAGACCGACGATTATCGCATTGTCAATGCCTGAACCAAGAGTGTCATAGGTGTCTATCAAGAGGACGGTGTTTTTTGGATAGATATTTGCGTACGCCCTGAAAGAAGCAAGCTCACTCTCAAAGCTCATGATCCAAGAGTGTGCCATGGTTCCTGCCACCGGAATGTTGTACACTTTTCCTGCCAAGGTATTGCTCGTAACTTTGCAGCCTCCGATAAAGGCAGCTCTGCTTGCCGAAAGCGCACCATCCTGGCCTTGTGCCCTTCTGAGCCCAAACTCCATGAGTGCCCCATTCTTGCTTGCTATGGACATCCTGGAGGCTTTTGTTGCAATCAAACTCTGGAAATTCAGAGTATTAAGAAGAAATCCTTCTATCAGCTGAGCTTCGATCAAATTGGTATGTACCCGTAATAACGGTTCTCCCGGGAAGACCACTGTGCCTTCCTCGATTGCATAGATGTCTCCGCTGAATTGATAAGTTCTCAGATAATCAAGAAAGGCATTGGAGAATGTACCAAGGCCCTGAAGGTACGAGATATCCTCATCGCTGAATTGGAATGACTGCAGCTTGTCTATCAAGTCATGCAGACCTGCAAAGACGACATACCCGCCGCCATAAGGATTGTTCCTATAGAACATATCAAATACCACTTGGGGATTCAGTTTTTGTTCGAAATACCCCTGCATCATGGTTAGTTCATAGAAATCTGTAGTCAGGGCGCTTAGTTGCATGGTGTGCTCCTTTGTCAACGAGCCTGGATCTTGGAAAACCCAGTATAGGGTACAAGAGCTTGGGGAATCAGTATAGACCCATCCTCGCATTGATAGTTTTCCAAAATGGCAACCATGGCACGGCTGAGAGCCATTGCCGTTCCGTTGAGCATGTGGACATATTGGGATTTTCCCTGGTCATCTTTGTAACGGATAGAGAGGGCACGAGCCTGATAGTCGGTACAATTGCTAGTGGATGTGACTTCCCCGTATTCCCCGTTATCGCCTCTTCCGGGCATCCAGGCCTCAATATCAAACTTTCGGTAAGCCGGAGCACCGAGATCGCCAGTACAAGTATCGACCACACGATAGGCTAAGTTCAGGTTGCTGAAGATTTTCTCTTCGATTGCAAGCAGTTGTTGGTGCATAGCATCAGAATCTTCAGGCAGGCAGTAGATGAACATCTCAAGCTTGGAGAATTGATGCACCCGATACAATCCTTTTGAGTATTGTCCTGCACCACCGGCTTCACGTCTAAAACAGTGAGAAAGACCGGCCATCTTGATGGGGAGCTTTTCCTTGTCGAGAATCTGGTTGGCGTAATACCCTCCGAGGGTGATTTCAGCCGTTCCTACGAGGCAGGTCCCGGTACCTTCAATGTTGTAGATATTGCTCTCTTCTCCGCGTGGGTTGAATCCAATACCATTGAGTATTTCTTCCTTTGCAATGTCGGGGGTGATAAATGGAGTGAAGCCCTCCTGCATGACGATATCCAAGGCATATCGCTCCAGGGCCATCTGCAACACTACAGCCTCTCTTTTGAGATAGTAGAACTTTGGTCCTGAAACACGGGTTGCCGTATCGAAATCTATCAGGTCCAACTGCTGGGAAAGTTGCACATGATCAAGAGGCTTGAAGGAGAACTGAGGAATGGAACCAACTGTTTTTATTGTGGTGTTATCCTTGTCTTCCTTTCCGATTGGAGCCTGTGGATGGGCATAATTGGGGATGGTTTTAATCAGGTTTTGATACGATTGGTCAACCTCGCTGAGCTGTGATTCCACGCAGGCGATTTGGTCCTTGAGAGCCTTGCCTTCCAGGATCAACGCAGCTCTGGTGTCACTGTCAAGCTTTGCTTTCATCCTTTGGGCATTCTCGTTGCGCTTTGCCCTCAGACTCTCTGTTTGTTGCATCAAGATTGCACGTTCATCAGATAGGGCAATGATTGCATCGATGTCAACATTCATGTTTCTCTGCTGAATGTTCTTTGCAATCTCGTCACGTCTGGTTTTTATTTCTCTTACATCTATCATATGGGTTTCCTTGATATTGATATGCTTATTTTGCTAGTTCTTCAAGTTTTCTCGATTTTTCAGCGCTCGCATGAACGGCCTCCATCACAACAGTATCGAAACCGCCTTTTGCCAGAGCGTGCATGCCCTCTATGGTGGTTCCTCCTGCCGAACAGACTCTTGTGGCCAAGGTAACAACTCCGCTGTGGTCATTTTGGGCGATTGTTGCAGCGCTGAGGGTTGTCTGGATTGCAATGTCCAGTGCGTTTTGATAGGCGATGCCTTCCCTAACTCCACCCATGGCCAGTGCATGGAAAAACTGTAGGACATACGCGATGGCTGAACCGCTGATTCCAATGAAGGCTGAAAACTGGGATTCTGGAAGAACGAAGCTCGATCCAAAGCGTGATGCAATCGCTGATGCACTATCAAGATGCTCCTGTGAACAATTACAAGCAGAGGCTATGGCAGTGACTGACTGTTTATAGCTGGCTGCAATATTGGGCATGTAGCGCACTACCTCATCAGTCTCCAGCTCTTTGGTGAGTGTGAGCAAAGGAACTCCTGCCGCAACAGAAATCCACTTTTTTTGATCGCTCTTCAGCTTTCTGAGCTGTGGATAGAGAGAGGGGAGTATCTGGGGTTTGATGCAGAGCATCAAGGTTTCTGTTTCTTCAAAAAGTTGCGCAAGAGTAGCTGCTTGGCAGATGTGTGAGCCTGCTGCCGCCAAATCTGTCACCTTTTGTGAATCAGTATCGTAGACGAATGTTTTCTGCTCAAGTGATAGGGCGATTGCAGAGCCCATGTTTCCACATCCAATGATTCCCAATGTCTCCATTTCTATTCCTCCCACTTCAATCGATGAAGATTGCCTTCTTTTGAAAGATCTGCGAATTCGTATTGCCTAAGATACTCATACGCACCAATCGCTGCACTATTGGAAAGATTCAAGCTCCTGGCATCACTGAGCATCGGGATTCTGATGCATTGTTTAGGATGCTTTACCAGGATATCTTCATCCAAGCCAGCACTCTCCTTGCCGAAAACCAGATAGGTCTCTTTGGGATACTGGACTTGTGTATAATCCTGTCTTGCTTTTGTGGTAAAAAAGAACAGCTCATTTGCTTGAACAGATGCGAAAAAGTGTTCCTTGCTCGGGTGCTCTATAAGAGTCAACAGGTGCCAATAGTCAAGACCTGCACGCTTGAGGTGCTTTTCTTCCAAACTGAAGCCTAGAGGGTGTATCAGATGCAGTGTTGCTCCAATTGCAGCACATGTTCGTGCAATATTACCGGTATTTTGTGGTATTTCTGGTTCAACCAGGACTATATGCAGTGCCATCAAACTCTCCCTCGTTGCAAATCTATCATTTGCAGGGAATCAGTACAAGGTAGCCTTGGTTATGATGATGTAAAATACCAACCTTGTCAGAGCTTGCTCTTTGCTTTAGACTTGCACAAGATTTGGAGGAAAGCATGACAGGCGAGATACTGAAATCATTATTGTTGGGTATTGTACAAGGAATTACCGAGTGGCTTCCCATCAGTTCAACAGGACACTTGCTCTTGCTTGATGAGATTATTGACATTTCGTTGAGTCCTGATGCCAAGGAACTGTTTATGGTCATCATTCAACTAGCCTCCATCTTGGCAGTGGTAATCATCTATTTCTCCACGCTCAATCCTTTTACAAGGAAAAAAGACAAACAAGAGAGATTGCAAACGTATGTGCTTTGGATCAAGGTGCTTGTGGCAACGCTCCCCGCTGCTGTGGTAGGGCTTTTAGTAGATGATTTTATGAATGCGTATTTTTATCGATGGCAGGTGATAGCATTTGCACTCTTTTCCTATGGTGTCATATATCTCTTTCTGGAGCGTGGCAGGTTCGCAAAGAGAGAGAAGCGTGTGACTTCATTGGAGGCTGTCACCTATAAAGACGCTCTGATCATGGGATGTTTCCAGATGCTCGCCTTGATCCCGGGAACCAGTCGTTCGGGTTCAACCATCCTTGGCGGCCTTGTGATAGGGTTTGAAAGACCGATTGCGGCGAAGTTCTCGTTTTTCATGGCCATTCCGGTCATGGCGGGTGCTTCTTTGCTGAAATTACTGAAACTTGGGTTCTCTTACAGCACGCAAGAGTATGTTTTGATTGCAATAGCCTTTGTCAGTTCATTTTTTGTCTCTCTGCTCTGTATCAAGGCATTGGTTGCCTATGTAAGAGGCCATGGTTTCTCGGTGTTTGGGATATACCGAATAGTGTTGTCCCTTGTAGTTGTTGTCTATTTCCTTTCCACGGGGGTCTGACATGGCATTGCTGGTTGTAATCTATCTTGCGTTTATCAGCCTTGGTCTTCCTGATGGGGTTCTGGGCAGCATTTGGCCTGTGATGCGTCTTGAGCTTGGCCTTCCCTTTTATACCGCCGGTCTGATCGGAGCTCTCGCGTCAATTGGGACGGTTGTTTCAGCCTTGTCCAGCTATCGGATGATACGTCGATTCGGAACTGCAAAGGTGACCATAGTAAGTGTGCTTATGACTGCCATTGCTCTTATGGGCTTCTCTTTTGCTTCCAGCTTGCCCTCTCTTCTGCTCTGTGCCATCCCTCTCGGTCTTGGCGCGGGGTCTGTTGATTCAGCATTGAACAACTATGTTGCCCTTCATTACAAGGCTCGTCATATGAATTGGCTGCATTCCTTTTGGGGCCTGGGAGCGACGGGAGGTCCGGCAATCATGGCTCTGGTGTTATCCTTGCAGGCCTCCTATCGTGATGGATATAGGACCTTGGGAAGCCTGCAGCTGATTTTGGTTTTGGTTCTTTTTTTCAGCAGGGCCCTTTGGCAAGATCCAAGCAAGCCAACAGTCAAGGAACAACTTGCACACAAAGAAAAGCCTTCATTGAAACACAAGGCTCTTCCTTTTGCCTTGCTCTCTTTCTTCCTCTATTGTGCCCTGGAAATATCGACAGGGCTATGGGCGGTCAGTTACCTGGTCGAGGTGAAGCATCTTCTTCCTTCAGACGCAGCTTTTTATGGATCGCTTTTTTTCCTTGGAATTACAACCGGCAGAATGGCCAGCGGGTTTGTATCGTACAGACTGTCCAATTATCTGATGATCGGCATCGGATTGGGTGTTTGCTTTGCAGCGGTCATCATGCTTTATTTGGCGCCTCTTTCGATTGCAAGTTTTTCCTTGCTGCTTCTGGGGATAGGCTGTGCACCGGTTTTCCCTTCCTTGATCCATGAAACACCAAGGACGTTCGGTCCTGAACGCAGCTCTCGCATCATAGGACTTCAGATGGCTTCTGCCTACGTAGGAAGTACGATTACGCCGCCTTTGTTCGGCTTGCTGGGAACTGTCCTGGGGATGTATTGGATGCCTCTTCTACAAATGATGATTCTTTTATTGTTGATCTTGTGTATTGGAATATTGGTGGGAATTTCGAGAAGCAGCAGGCGCTGAGCTTTTTTTGAGCAACAGTATATGCAAGCTTACAAGAATCCCGACCACCAACAGAATGATGGTTGTCCTTAGTTCTCGGACGATGAAAGCAGATATGCACAAAGAGAGCCAAAGCCAGGCAAGCCCCTCTTTTTTTACTGAGAGAGGAACTCCTGTCTTATTCCTGTAGTGTGTAATATAGGGGCCGAAGACTCTGTTCTGTTCCAGTCTTTTTGCAAGCTTTGGATTTGATGATGAGAAGAGTATTGCTGCAAGCAGGACAAACGGGGTGGTCGGCAAAATCGGCAGGACAATTCCAACGGCTGCACAGAGAAGACTTAGAAATCCTAGAACAATCAGTATACACCGTTTGAGCAATGTGAACTCCTTGTCTACAGTAGAACATGGCTGTCCAATTCGGTCAATCCTATTTACTCTTCGCTAGGGTTCTGCTTTTTATATAGTTCTAGATTTGTTGCTTTCACCAGTTGCTTGCCCTGTTTTTGCAAGTTGAGCGCTACCTCTTCAAGGGCTCTTCGTTTTTTGTAAGGGTCTTCAAACAACTCTTGTTGCATAGGTTGTTGGGCGCTGTAGAGTTGGTACAGTCCCAATCCTATCAGTCGAAGAGGAGTCCCTTCTTTCCATTTTTGCAACAGTAGGGTTCTTCCAAAGTGAAAGATTTGTTCAGCGCTGTATAGGATTGCAGAGGGTGTAGTTTGCACAGTAAGGGTAGTGAAGTCTGCAAAGCGAATTTTCAAACCTACCGTTCTGGCTATCTGTTTTTCATCAAGAGCACGAAACATTACCTCATGAGCCATTGCAAGGAGGGTTTGTTCCAGCACAAGCAGGGATGTTACATCTTCGTCGAACGTTTTTTCGGTGGAGATGGAGTGGGATTTTGAGTGTTCTTTGAAAATTCCCGGATCGATTCCCCTGCAGGATAGGTACAGATAATTGCCCATGCTCCTTCCAAAGAGAGCCTGTAAGGAGCTTTCAGTATATAAGCGGAGCTCCTCTGTATTGGTGATATGGTGTTTTGCCAGCAGGGCTTGGGTTGCTTTTCCTACGCCCCAAAGCTTTTTTAGGCCAACAGCATCAATGAACGCCATCTCTTTGCCTTTGGACACCCTGCATAGCCCATCAGGTTTGTCATAATCGCTAGCCATCTTTGCAATGAAATGACTAGGACCTATCCCTACCGACATATTCAATCCTGTTTCCTGTTTCACCGTAGTTTTTAGGAGCATTCCAGCTTGTCTAGGAATGCCGTATAATCGTTTGGTCCCACTCATGTCCAGAAAAGCCTCATCGATGGAGAGCTGTTGCACTGAAGAAGAAAAGCGATTCAGTATTTCCATTACCTTTGCGCTCACTTCACTGTAGCGCTCCATTCTTGGAGGTACCACTACTGCTTGGGGACAAAGTCTGAGAGCCTTTGCCATGGGCATGGCTGAATGTATGCCGAATTTTCGAGCTTCATAGCTTGCGGTTGCCACCACGGAACGACTGCTGCTGCCACCGATGAGCAGGCATTTACCCTTCAGTTGTGGATTGTCCAAGACCTCCACAGCTGCATAGAATGCATCCATGTCAACATGAAAGATGACCTGTTCCATAGGCATCAGCAAGATGGTGCATGATACACTCGATTTTGAGCAAGGGAAAATCGTCTGAGTGCGTCATGCAAGAGGCTCTCTAGCACGGCTTCTAGCGAGTAGCCTTCGCTATAGAGCAGTTGGGGATAATGACTCTTTTCAGTCATGCCTGGAAAGGTGTTTATCTCATTGAGGTAAATCGTCTCGTCTTGTACGAAGAAGTCGATACGGGCATATCCATCACAGGCAATTGCCTGGAAGGCTTGCAATGCATAGCCTCGAATCTTGAGGGCTATGTCATTCCTTATATCTGAAGGGATCTTGAGATGTGCCGTATTGATGGGGCCGTACTTGTGTCGGTAGCTGAGCCAACCATCCTCGGCTTTGCCTGTATCGATTACCCTCGCTGGCCCTGCGACGAGGAGCTGTCCATCCTTGGTTCTCAAAATCCCGCATTCAGCCTCGTACATGTTTTCGATCAATTGTTGTACGAGGACCCGCTCGCTGTAGAGCCTTGCAGTCATGACAGCATGTATGAACTCACTTGGGTTTGCGTTTGGCAAAGCACACACCCCGATCGAAGACCCTCCACATTCAGGCTTTATAAATAATTTTTTTCCAAGGAAATGACAGACATCCTCAAAATAAGCAATATTTTCTATGTCCTGATCGGCATCAATGACAATTGATTTGACTGTCGGGATTGCCTGCCTTGCAAACAGTTCACCTGAGAGGGCCTTGTGCATTCCAAGGGCGCTGCTCACGGTATCGCTTCCGCAAAGCGCAATATTGCACAACCTGCATAGGCCTTGGAGATCGCCATCCTCGCCACCTGTTCCATGGGTGGTGGCAAACGCAACATCAAATTGCAGTTTGCCCTCTTGGCTGTAGATGCCATCGCCAGGGACCAGATGCAAAGCGTTGGCACATCGAATAGGCCTCTCAATGGTCTGTTGCAAATACCATTTCCCTTCATAGGAAATGCCTATCAATACCACCTTATAAGATGCCTGCATCAAAGCCTTGTAAACAGTGAAAGCACTGTCTATGGATACTTCGTGTTCTGCTGAACGGCCTCCGTACAGTAAGAGCACTGTCATATTCTTATTCCTTGCTGTACCTCTACAGCCTTTTTAACTGCCTCAATCTCATCCCAAGGTATCGTTTCTTCACCCCTTTCTATACTTTTTTCATGGCCTTTGCCCAAGAAAAGGAGGGTGTCCCCGCTTTGGGCGATGTGTAGTGCTTTTTCGATAGCGGCTTTGCGATCCTCAATCTCCAGCACTTTGCAACGAGGATTGGTCATCTCATGCTTAAGATCATTGAAGATGGTCTGGTTGCCTTCTCCTCGAGGATCTTCCTCGGTAAGGATGACTACCTGGCTGTAACGATTTGCAATTTTTCCCATCTTCGACCGTTTTGCAGTATCACGCTCGCCTGCACTTCCAAAAACAGCTATGATGTCGCCTCCTTCGCTGGTTCTCTTTGCAAAGAAAAAGACTCCTTCATAGGCATCAGCCGTATGGGCAAAATCAATGATGATTCTGAGTCCCAAGGAGTTTTCAATCAGCTGCATACGGCCTTTCACCGGTTGTAGCTGCTCAATTTTTGAAATAATGTCAATGACCTTGATGCCAAGAAGATCGCTGACGCAATAGGCTGAGAGTAGTGCATTTGTTGCAAGGCTGGGCAAGAGGAGAGGTAGATGGAATCTCTTTTTGAGAATCTCAACAACCACACCCTGGTATCCCATGAACTCAATCCTCATATCGACGTCTCTTCCGAGGATTATTGATCTGCTGTCTAGTGCTAATGCATCTTCAAAAAGCGTAAGCTTTGCGTTATCTGTACTGGTGACAAAAAGGCCGTCTTTCTTCAAAGATCGGACCAGATTGAGCTTTGCCTGAATATACTCTTCCAGGCTGTGATGGAACTCTAGATGCTCGCTTGTCACTTTCGTAACGATGGCACAGTCGTAGGAAATTCCTGCCAATCTGTCAAACTTCTTGCTCAATCCGTGGCTGGTACATTCGAGTACGACATGGGTCACTCCTGTTTTGACACACGTATGAAGAAATGAAAAGAGTGCATCAGGTTCGGGGGTGCTTTGTCTGAAAGGAGATTCCCTTTTCCCCTGCCCATCATCGATGCTGACAGTGGTGAGCACTCCTGCATGTATATTTTGCATTTTCAGCAGTTGATAGGTGTAGTCGCATGTAGTGCTTTTCCCATCAGTACCACTGACGCCGATGATGGTGAGATGGTTCTGTGGATGGTCATAGTAGGCTGAGCACATCCTGGCAAAGACAGAGTGGGCATTTTCTACAGTAAAAGAGAATGCCTGTCCTAGAAGTTGCTTGGAAATACGTTGCTCGCTGATGATGCAGACGGCTCCGTTTTGAATGGCCTCTGTGATATACAGTGAACCATTGGTGTGTGTGCCTTTGAATGCAAAGAATACTGAATTGCCGCTGCACCGAGATGAGTGTTGGCAGATGGTGTCTATGGTAATGGAATGGGGGACCCCTTTTACCAAGAGTCCTGATGCTTCCAATAATGATCGTAATGTTTTCATACTCTCTATGGTAACCCGAGGTGGGGGGTAATCACAATAGGAGGATTGTGATAGTACTGTTGGCTAGGTGGTAATGTTTTGGTATGCTGTATGACAGAAAGGAACCTACTTGATGAAACGACGTGCCTTGATCACACTTGTATTGTGCATTACGATCTACTCTTTTGTTTCTGCTTCCTCTTGGGGAATGGCACAGGCTGGGCTTGCTTTGAATTTTTCACCCGATTCCTATAGTGCAAATCCTGCATTGCTGGCAATTTCCGAGAGTTCTGACCGCTCATTTATAGCCTCTTTTGAGTATCAGGATGCGGTAATAATGAAGCACTTTACAGAGGGGGCCGTGAACCCGTTTCTGGTGAGCCCCATAGCAGGGTGGAATATTTCCTTTTCTGCTGGCAATCTTGCTTTTTCGATTGAGAATCGGAACCTGCTTACTCAGAGAACCCAGTTCGCTGACTATACCCAATATGACGGGCGAAAGACCACCTTGTTCCGATTTGACTGGGCCGGTAAGCGCTCAGTTCTTGCATTCGGAGTGAGTGCCCGTGCCTTTGCTTCAAGCTCTCGCTCTTCGTTGATCATAAGGAAAGAACAGACTTTTTTGGATTACTTGGTGGAAACCACGATCGGTTCATATATTGCCAATGAAGAAGAATCAAATGTAACATTTGGTTGGGGTCTGTTGTTGGACTATGATTGGTTTAAGATGGGCGTTGTAAGTGATACGTTTGCCTCTGGCTCTGCCGATGAGCCCTTGGTAATCAGTATTGACTCTTTGCTCAAATCCTTGGATTGGGGCTTTTCCCTTAGCAGCCCTACCTATGATGAGGCCAATCAATTGCATCTTTTCAAATTTGAGGCAGCCTTGGATTTGATGAATTTAGGCAGTGATGAAAATAGAGAACTTCGCTTCGGCACGTCAGTCAAGCTTCAACTGCTTCCTCAATGGGCAGTACACTTGCTTGTTGGATACCGGGAAAGCAAGCCGACTCCTTCCGATTTATTAAGAATTGATTTCAGTCGGGGGTTTCAGACAATTGGACTTGTAGGGCAACTGGATGTGGTGAGGCTTACCTTGAATTATGGGTATCCCACCTCTTGGTATCGTTCACAACCGGCAAACATCTCCCCAAAATTCCATATTTCTCTAGCCCTTGCGCTGTAAAATTCTCTACTTGACACTCTTTGACCACCACTATATAGTCAAACGGTAGAACGTTTGAACCTGTAAGGAGTAGAGTATATGTCCAAAGCACATAGAGGGAGCGGAATCCGCAGCGAAGTTAACCATGGACGTGGTCAATGCCCCGTTTGCAAGAGAACTGAAGTCAAGGTCCTGTACGAAGTAACAGTTGATGGACAGAAGGCAAAAATTTGCAAGCCCTGCAATGCACATCTCAAAGCCGCTTCCAAATAAGTTGAGCAATTGAGCAAGAGGCTGCCTGATGGCAGTCTTTTTTACTGTATGATGAGAGGCGGTTGTTGCTGCCTCTTTTCATTGTTTATAGGGAGTTGTTGGATGGATTTGTACAGCAAACGGTACTTCATGCTTGGCATCAAAGGGTCTGGTATGAGCAGTCTTGCTGTCTTGCTCCATACTTTTGGCTCTTGTGTAACGGGTTGTGATGAAGAGCAGTACTTTTCTACGGAGCAAATACTCAAGCGTGCAGGTATTGAGTATCATGAATCCTTTGATGCGTCGAATCTCGATTCTTCGATTGAAACAGTAATTTTCAGCAGTGCCTATCCTTCGGACCACCCGATTTTGATCAAAGCCCTGTCTTTGGAGATGCAGGTTTACAGTTATCCTCAATTTTTAGCCTTGTTGAGTCGACAGCAGGATAGTTATGCTGTTGCAGGCACTCATGGTAAAAGCACAACCACTACAGTAACCTCATATCTTCTGAGTGTGGTTTCAAACAATACGTTTCCATTTTATACCGTATGTGGGTCGAATGAAATCGGAAAAGACTATACAGTTGCCCATGGTAGGGATTGTGCATTGTTTGAAGCTTGTGAGTATCAAGATCATTTTCTCTTATACGCTCTTCGCGGGGTCTTGGTAACCAACATAGAGTGGGACCATCCAGATTATTTTGCTGATGTAGAGAGCGTTCAACGTAGTTTTGAGATTTTGGTAGACAATCTTGAGCGAGGAGGGTTCTTCATCTATTGTGCAGATGATCCACAAGCAGTTCTGCTTGCAGAATATGCATCAAATCATCGCTCTGACTTGACTATTCTCTCCTATGGGTTTGCCTCTGAAGGTCCTTTCAAGATCAGACGGACAGGCGATGATTTGTATAGTGTGGACTTGTGTAAAGAACGGCACTTTCCTCTTGGCGTATCTGAGCCTGCCTTGGTTGACAATCATATTGGAGCGATGGTGCTATCTCTGTGCATGCTGCTTGACCGTCCCAATCCCAGACTCTATTTCACCGATCAGGATTCTGTTTCTGACGAAATAGTACCCTCTTTGGTTCATGTGATGAGCTCAAAGCTGAATGCTTTTGCGGGGTGCAAGGGAAGGACTGAGGTATTGTTTGAGGAAGGAAACATCATATACATCGATGATTATGCCCATCATCCGAGTGAAATAAGGACTTCTTTGCGAGAACTTCGACTCTCCTATCCAGGATATAAAATACTCGTCATTTTTTGTTTGCATACAGCAAGTAGGACAAAGGCTCTGTTCGAAGGATTTGTTAAGCAATTATCAGAACCCGATGCACTGATTATCCAAAAAACGTTTGCCTCTGCTCGAAATGATCAGGACGAAGATGATATATATGCGAAACGACTTGCTTCTGAATTGTTGGATGCAAACAAACTCTTGGTATCTTATAAGGATGCCGATGAGGATGTTGTTGGATTGGCAGCAAGCTGGTTGCAAGAGCGTTGGTTGTGTATTACCATGGGTGCGGGCAACAACCGCTTTTTAGCTCAGCGTATCGCCCGACTTCATAGGAGCAAATAATGAAAAGTATGACCGGCTATGGCTTTTCTGAAACCCATGGCGAACAATTTCAACTGGCTGTTGAGTTGAAGTCCTATAACAATCGTTATCTGGATATCAACCATAATATTCCGTATATCCTTGCTCCCTTTGAGATAGAGATAGATAAAAAGGTTGCACTTATAGCCAAGCGAGGCCATATCGATGTGAATATTCGGGTGAAAAACCTCATCAGCGATGTTGAGCTCTCCGTAGATCCTCAAGCAGTAAAAAAGTATACGGAAGCGTTCATACAGATTGCTGCAATCTCTCAAAAAGTGCTTAGGCCGCAACTGTCTGACTATCTTGCCAGTGAGGGTGTACTTACCGCGGTAAAAGCAGGTGACAGTGAGCAATATAGGAATGTACTGTTCAAGACTCTGGATGAAGCACTCGTACAGTTTGACCAGAGTAAACAACGAGAGGGTGAGGCAACCAAGGCTGATTTGATTCGCCTCGGTCATGTTGTAGAGGATGGCCTGCGTATTGTGCGCTCTCATGCCGATGAGCTGGAAGAGATGATCAAGAATACCTTGCGATCCCGATTTGAGGAGCTGCTGCAAGACAGGGAGTATGATGAAAACCGTATTCTCAGTGAAGTGGCGGTCATGATTATTAAATATTCAGTCCATGAGGAGATCAAACGACTGCAGATGCATCTGAAGGAGTATTACAGTCTGCTAGAACAACCAGATCCGGTAGGCAAGCGTCTTGACTTTCTCTGTCAGGAGATGAACAGGGAGATTAACACCATAGGCAGTAAAAGCCAGATGGTTGAACTGAATATCCAAGTGGTGCGGATGAAGGATGGGCTGGAAAACATCCGTGAGCAAATCAGGAATATTGAATAGCGGAGGAGATGGTGCGTATAGCAATCAGTGGGAAAAGTGGATGCGGAAATACTACAGTCAGTCAGCTGGTGGCCGACAAGCTTGGGTATCCCATGATCAATTTTACCTTTCGTACCCTCAGTGAAGAGAAAGGTATAGAGTTTTGGACATTTTGCAAGATGGCAGAGCAGAGTGACGAGTATGACCTTGAGGTGGACCGAAGACAAGTTGAGATGGCGATGGCCGTCGAAGATTGCGTGTTGGGAAGCCGTCTTGCCATCTGGATGCTCAAGGATGCCGATCTGAAAGTATACCTTACAGCTTCTTCAGAAGAACGGGCACGCCGAATCACCGAACGCGAAGGGGGTTCGCTCGAAAAACGGAGAGAAGAGACGGAAATTCGTGACCAGCGTGACAGTGCACGGTATCTTCGTCTGTATGACATCGACAACACTGATACCTCGATTGCTGACCTCGTCATCGATACCTCGAACATAGGTGCAGCAGAGGTGGCTGATCGCATTATAGAAGAGGTGGGCAAGCGTGAGAAACACTAAATATTTCATAAGTTTCTTCTTTATCAGTATAATAAGTCTCTCTTGTCTGTGTGCACGACCCTATGTCGGCGTCTCTCAAGGGCTGGCTGCAACCACAATCGATGTAGGAATGCTTAATCGAAGTTTTGAACAGCAACTCTTTTTTTCCCTCCCAACTGTTGAAGGAAGTCCTTCTTCTTATTTGGATACTGCAGGAATCGGAACTGTGATTTTTGCTCGAACCAAACGATTTTCTCCGGCTGTGATCGGACTTGGGCTGAAAAGCCTCATGGTTTGGGAGCAAGATAAGGGCGTATCTGTAGGTTTGGGCTTTTCACTCAAGCTTTCCTATGAATTCATAGCACAAAGGGGTGTGTTGTTTCTTGAGGGCTCTTACATCCCTTGGGATACCACTATCGGTACCATTTCCAGTGCATTGGTAAATAAGCAATTAAAGCAATATCTTCGCTTTGGGTATCAGCATATCTTATAGGTCTGTACATTCTTAGGTAAAATCTTTATCATGGGTATGTTGTAACAGTACCGTAGATAAGGGAAGAGGAGAGTAACGGTGAGCATTCCATTGAGCAGCCTTATTGATTTTGAAGAGAACATCTACCAGATTACCTGTGTAGCCATCAAAGAGGCTAACATCCTGAGCAATCCCGGATGCGGCGGCGAAGAGATAGAAAAGAACAATGGCAAAATTGTCAGCGAAGTCCTTACACGAGCACTCAAAGGTGAAATACATTTCGAGATACCAGAAAAAGAGTAGCCCTTTTAGCCACATAATTTTTCTCTTCGGTCCCACCGGGGTCGGAAAAACAGAACTTCTGCTGGATTTAGATCCGCAGAGGTTTTCTGTTATCAATGCAGATTCCATTCAAGTTTACAGGCACCTCGATATAGGCTCAGCTAAAGCGAGCAAAGAGATGCAGGAGCATATTGCTCATTACTTGATAGACATCAAGGACCCTTGGCAGCAATTCAGTGTCGGCCAATTCATTGAAAATGCCGATCTTGCATGCGAAGCGATACATCAGCAAGGCAAGATTCCTGTCATCAGTGGTGGTACTGCCTACTATTTCAAGCATTTTCTCTACGGACTGAGTGAAGCACCCCCCAGTGATGAACGTATAAGAGCCTCTGTATCCAGACGTATGGAAGCACAAGGTGCAGATTGGGCCTATGCGTATCTTGCTGATGTTGATCCAGTAAGTGCTCAGCGAATCCATCCCTCGGATTTGTACCGAGTCAGCCGCGCTATCGAGGTTTGGGAGACTAGTGCAAGGCCTTTGTCCTCATATTCACTTCCTAGTGAGCCACGTTTTGGTATGCAACCCTTGATTATCGGATTGAATCGTGAGCATGACATTCTGCATAAACGTATCGTCATGCGGGTTGAGCAGATGTTTGAGGAAGGGCTGGAGCAAGAGATCAGAGTGTTGCTTGACATGGGTGCCGAAACTTGGTGGCCGGGCATGCAGGGCATTGGGTATCGTGAGTTTTTCCAGGCGATGGAGAGCGGTGAATTTTCCCGCTCCATGGTTGCTGAGCAGATAATTAGGAACAGCCGCCTCTATGCGAAGCGGCAGATGACCTTCTTCAAGAGCTTTGCCAATGCCCGATGGTTCGACCCTTCAGAGAAACAAACAATCCTTACTGAGATAGAATCGTTTGCCCTCCCCTTGGATAGGTAGGAACAGCAATAATTTCCAAGGGTTGTACGTGTGAGCGCGTGATGTTTGTTATTTCATACCATCCCTTGACGCCCATCTCAATAGTAAACTCCTGTTCCAGCAGATAGGTGAAGATGGCCACGGCTTGAACCGGTGAATCTATCTCAACAACCTCTTCTGTGTAGGGGTAGGGGGTATAGAGAATCCCTTGGGCGCGATATGTCCTATCATCAATAGCACTTACCGATATATCCGTAACACCATACAGAAAGGTTCCTTCCATGATGGGTGGTCTCCCTTCTGCTATCCATTGTCTAGGATCGACTTGAGTATTGATTCCCTCATAGGCTTGTCGTGTTTGACGGGTAACAAAAAGGTTCGTTACTTCCATGGAGCTTGGGTTCTTGGTTTTTTTTGCAAGGGCGGCTTCCATTTTTTGCAAGTCCAAGCTGTTCATCCCTTCAAAGTATTCAATCACAATCTCTGATGGCGTCATATGTGCCGTATAGGGAGGGGTGTTGGCTATTTTGATGCGGTTTGCAGTGAAATAGGAGAGAGCGATGACAAGTGCTCCTATGGCGAGTACCAGCCATCCTTTCTTTCTCCAGAATACCCGAATTTGTGCTCTTCTCTGTTGTTTTTCCAGGAACTGATTACATTCAGGGATGTTTTTATATGTTTGCAGCGTTTTGGTCTCTTCTGTCTGAGCTAGTTCCCAAATCAGTTTTTCTGTACTGTCAAGGAACCATGAGAGCGCTTTCTGGCTCTCCTTGTTTCCTGTTGCATCTCGTTGTTTGGTCAAGCTGAGACAGAGATTTTCATCAATATATGTAACGACAGCTTCATTGAGAGTGCTTTTCATGAGCCTAAGAGGGAGCGCCCTGAAGGAATCTTCCCGAGAGTCCTTGCTCGCAAAGGGTGCGAATCCTGTTGCAGCAAAATAAAGCAGGCTGTTCATCTGGTCGCAGAGACTGAAGGGTGGATGTATGCCATGATGAACCCAAGCAGCGACATTTTGAAACCGGGTTTCTTCATCCGCTGTTGAGGAGAAGAGATCAGCCACTTCTTGAGGCAAAATCAGTATGCTTCCATCCTCAACGCCCCAGATACGCCACAGAGGCAAAATATTGCTGGTCAAGTCCAAGAAAGATAAGGGAAGGGCTTTCAATGCTTTTGCAAGCTCTCTGACCCAATACAGCGCCTTGTCTCTTCTGGTGGTTGCAATATCAGAAAAGGGGAAGATGTCAAGAGGCTCAAAATAGAGACAGCGTTTGCCTTCGACAAGCGTAATGCTCTTGTAGTACCACGGCTTGAGAGTTCCCTCAACATATAGGTACCCATGGGCTTTTTCTTTCTGAAGCAAATAGGAAGGAAGCTCCACACTTTGGTCACAAATCGGAATGCATTGCATCAACTTTTCTTCAACAATTGCAGTAAAGGTGGTTTTATAACTGCTCATCAATCACTCCTGCATAGGCAGTAAACTGCCAAACATATTTTTCTTTTGTATCGGAAAAGCTTTGTATCTGATCATACTCTTCTCCCTTGCAAAAAAGACCGGTCATCTGCCAAGGTCCCTTGATCGAAGGGAGCAAGGAGAGCGCTTGCAGACTGTTTTTGTTGCAACTGCTGACCAGGTTATCGAGAAACCCTTGCCCTGATTGAAGGCTCGAAAGAAATGCCTCTGCCTGTATCTGGGCTTGTTGGCTTGGAAGCAGTGCATTAGCGTTGGCACTAATGATAAAAAGAGTGTCATTCTGTCTCTCAACAATTGAGTTCAGGATTTGGGCATACGTCTTTATTTGCTTGGAATTCATGCCACCGCTTAAGAGAGGGAGTACCGGAACCCCAGGAAAATAACTCTCTATGAATGGAATGGTTAGTTCAAAGGCAGCCTCTTCCTCAAAGTAACTATCCTGGCAGCAGAGGGCAGAGGGGAACTCTTTCTGAAGAGTTTTGATGAGAACTGGTGAAAACCTGCATTCCAACGCTCCAATACGGATGCCTTCACGCTCGGTGCTGACTAAAAAGGCAGGCTCGTCGCTGGTGAGTATCTCCTTGTGCAATGGACCTAGGAAGACCACCAAGGAAGGCTTGATGGCTCCAACAGAGGTGAAACTGCGATGAAGGGCTTGTAAAACAAAGGAATACGAGGCATGGGGGCAAAGGATTGCCCCGGGAAGCGTAAGTTTTTTTGCACTTCGTTCCCTGGCTTCTGTTGCATCTGAAAGGGCCTTTTCTGATGCAGGATAAAAAAGTGTGTGGTGATGGGGTTCAAGCATTTGCATGTTCTAAAAGTAATCTTGAAAGGCGTCCATCGTCCAGTGTTACTGATATGTTTTTCTCTTGTGTCGGGATTACCAGACCGGTCTTTCCCTCTTTGACCCGTCGCAAGTACTTCACTTGGGTGTAATACAGCTCTGCTTTTTTTTGACTTTTAGCCTTACTGAATATGAGGGCAAGGTTTGCTGCATCGAGCAAGACATCCAAGGGGACGCTCTTGTTCTTGATGTATTTGATAAATACATAGCCACCAGGATAATCTCTGGTATGCAGCCAATAATCATTGCCTCTCACATGATGACGCAGCAGTTCATCGTTTTCTTTTGCATTTCTTCCAACAAGCAGGGTGTATTCTCCACTATGCAGTACAAGTCCCGTTTTCTGTTGAACGGTCTGCTGTACTTTTCCTTCTTTCAGCTCTCTTTGCAACCTCGCTATTGCCCTGGTTCTATCTTGGTCTTCCCTAAGAATCTCTGAATAGTGTGATTCTTTTTCTGAAAGAGCTTTTTTTGCTTTCTCCACCTCGGCTAATGCATTCTCATAAGTGCCTTTTGCCTTTTGGTATTTCTCATAATAGAGAGCAATATTCGCGCTTGCTTTTTGTTTTTCATCAAGTTCTATATGAATTATTTTTCCACTTTCCCAATCTTCGAGGTCTATGCTCTCCATCCTGGTCGTCAAGAGGTGTTGGTTGGCGCTAAGTATGTCCGCAATCTTTCGGAAGGAGTCAAAGCCTTCACAAAAGCGAAGCGTCTTCAATTGGCTCGATACGGTATTTTGAAGGATCCTCAGTTCCTTCTCGGCCTTGGCTTGTACCTTTCTGACCAAATCCTCATAGGTCGCCTCGTTGCTATTTGTGCCGTATTCTGCCTCAATTTGAAGATTGAAGGAAGTTTCTGTGCGAGGCCGAACTAAAAATACCTTCTCTTCTTGTTGAACAGGGGGAAGGGTAAAGATTCCCTTGCTGTGTTCGTTTCTGTTTGGTCGACGGTACAGCAGGTCTTGGAGTATGTCATCTTGATCGGTGATGAGTATATTTGCTCCAGGACCACTATAAAATCGCAAGTACATATTCAAACGCCTGCCATGATTGTCAAGCTTCAGCAAGACCAATCGGTCGAACGGTTGTTGGTATACTTCTATGACTTTAGAGCCCTCAAGGTTGGCTCGAGAAAACTGAATGAATCTTTGCAGCTTTGCTGTTTTTCCTCTTTGGTTGTAGGTTATGGGCTTATTTACTGCATGCAACCGGCTGAAAGGGGTTCCAAACTCGGTATAAAGCGTCCATCTTCCCTCTTCAGGATGATAGAAGTTCCAACTCAAAGAGTGAAAGTCATGCTGTATGGTCTGTTGCAAGGAGCTCCCTTGCAGAGGTAGTTCTGAGAGAATAAGTTCAATTTCACGCCAATTGAGACTCATATGAGCTCCTTAGTTGTTCTACGGCCTTCTTTATGCCCCCCCCTAGGTAGAAAGATCCACAACACAGTATTGCTGCGTCCTTATCTGTGAGGGTGTAGGCAGTTTTGAGTGCCTCAAGATTGTCTTCAACAAGAAGAATGTTGAAGCTTTCAGTTCTCTTGAGGGCCAATCTTTCCATAAGCTGTTTCAAGGCGAATATGTCACTTTTTTTAAAAGTACCCGGCTTGCTGATGATTATTGTTCTGAAGTGATCCAAAACCAGTGAGGCCATATGTGTATGGTCCTTATCCTCAAGAGAGCCAAAGATTATTGTATTTGCTGTTTGTGAATGCAATGAGGAGAACGAGAAGAGCAGCTCTCTCAAGGAGTTCGTTGTATGAGCTCCATCAACATAGAGGTTCGGCTCTGCTCCAATCTGTTCAAAGCGACCAGGAATTTGATTGTTTTCAAAGGCAGGCAGTATTTTTTCTGAATAGAGACCCAGTTTTTTCAATACAAGAAGGGCCAGAGCACTGTTCTGGGCCTGCACTTTGCCTCTCATGCGCAGACAAAGAGAGTTTTCCTGTGTATCGGACCAACGAATAAGGACGTTCTCTCCTTGTAGTGTCGTAGAGCTTTGCAATTGTATCAGCTCCTTGGAAAGCTGATAGCTTGGGCATTGTTGTGCCTGTGCTTCCTGCAAGAATACCTCCATGGCTTCATCCATCTCATAGCCGATGAAGACAGGTACTCCTTTCTTGATTATCTTGCTTTTCTCAGTAGCTATCTGAGTAATGGTGTCTCCTAAGATTTTCGTATGTTCCAACTCGATAGGGCAGAGCACCACTGCCTGCGGTTCAATCGTGTTTGTTGCATCAAGCCTGCCTCCCAGTCCGGTTTCTATGACGGCCCAGCTGCAACCTGCTAGTTTGAACAATATATACGCATATGCTGTAAACAGTTCAAAGGTGGTTGGGTTTGTTTCTCCCCACTCATCGCTGAAGGTGAATCCTTCAAGATTCTGTACCAGTTGTCTTCCTGCTTGGACGAGCAACTCCTCCTCAAAGAACGTTCCGCTCAGGGTGAATCTTTCACGGTAATCGACCAAGTGGGGTGAGAGATACAAGCCCGTTTTATGCCCAAGAGCGGTGAGGCCGCTCGCGAGGTAGCTGGCTGTGGAGCCTTTCCCTTTCGAACCGGCAAGATGTATTTTTTTAAATGATTGTTCAGGGTTGCCCAAATGGGAAAGAAGGGTATGCATCCGATCGAGACGATACGTCCTGGTTGTATAGTGTGCTGTTTGCTTCTCAAGATTGGTAAAACTCTCTGTGAAGCGAATTACATCGTTGAAACTATCTATGCGCATGGTGGTGGGTACCTCGCACTCAACTGTAGTCGTTAGCTCTCATTTGGTCAACGCAAAGCAGAGTCTCCATGCAAAAACAAAAAATGCAATGGTTTCTTGCAAAGAAGTGAATCCAAGGCTGTTCTTATCATCAATTACACTATTACGATTAGTGAAAACCTGTCATTATAATCTTGATTTTTCAACATTCTTCTGCCTATAGTATAGATAGTATCATTAGGTATGAACAATAAGGAGAGCAGTCATGGCTAATACAAATAACGCTCCAAAGCCTTGGGATTTTTTGGATGAATACCGGTCTAGCATGTTTGAAGGCCAGTGGCCCACCGTTGTTCAGATGTTTGAAATTTCGGTGAAACGTTTTGCTCAGAACAAATGTTTTTCTGCATTTGTTCCGGTTAAAGAGAGCTTTACCTATAGCGAGGTGCATGAGAAGATCCTGCGCATTGCTGATTTTCTTGTTGAAAAGGGAGTCGGCAAAGATACCAAGGTAGCGGTAAGCGGGAAAAACAGCCCAGAATGGGCTATAGCATATCTCTCAATACTGTATGCCGGAGCCATTGTTGTACCTCTTGATGCCACATTGAGCAACAAGGACATGGCGAAATTGATGGCTTTTGCAGATGTCAAGATTCTCTTTGCCGATACAGAGCGGCTTGCTGATTTTGATACAGAAGATGCACTGAAGCTTACCGACAGAATTAGTTTGGAGAGTGATTCTTCCTATCCATTCCTTTTTGATATTAAAGCAAGTAAAAAGCAAAAACGACGCCAAGCAACTTCTGATGAGACAGCAGCTATCCTCTTTACCAGTGGGACTACCGGCACTCCAAAGGGGGTTATGCTCAGTCATAACAATCTTGTAAGTGATTGTTATCTTGCCCAAGCTCATATGACTCTCTATCCTAGTGATGTTTTCTACGCCATTCTTCCGATTCACCATGCCTATACGATGATGGCGGTCTTCTTTGAGGCGATCAGTGTTGGTGCCTCGATTGTGTTCGGCAAAAAACTGGTGATCAGCCAGGTGCTCAAGGAACTGAAGGAAGGAGAGGTTACCATGTTCCTCGCCGTCCCAATGCTTTTCAATAAGATGATTGCTGCCTTGATGAATGGAGTCAAGGAGAAGGGAGTCCTCCTGTACGGCTTCATCCGTTTCTTGATGGGAATCAGCGGCGTCTTGAAAAAAATATTCAAGGTGAATGTCGGCAAGAAGATGTTTGGTTTTCTGCTGAAGAAACTCTCGCTTGACAAGAATCGCATCTGTATCAGCGGAGGAGGCCCTCTTCCTGCCTCAACCTTCAAGATGTTCAATGAGCTTGGTATCGACTTTGTCCAAGGATATGGACTTACCGAGACCAGCCCCATCACGCACCTCAATCCTGTTGAAGCATACATAGAGACCTCTGTTGGTAAGAAACTGCCGCAAACAGAAGTAAAGATTGTCGAGCCAGACGGAGAGGGGAACGGCATCATCTATATCAAGGGACCCATGGTCATGCAAGGCTATTACAACAACAAGGAAGCCACCGATGAGGTACTTGACAAGGATGGTTGGCTCAATACCGGTGATGTCGGCTATCAGGATGCACAAGGGTATCTGTATCTGACAGGAAGGGCTAAAAACCTCATTGTAACCGAGGGTGGAAAGAATGTATTTCCTGAAGAGATAGAGGATTATTTCCAGCTTTATAGTGAAATTGAAACCATCTGTGTGCTCGGCTATCTCATTGACAAGAAGACGAAGAGCGAAGGTATTCGTGCCTTGATATATCCTGCACAGAAGTATCGTGAAGAGATGGAAAAGAGCCATGGTGATCAGGCGAAAGTCAAAATTGAGGAACGGATGAATCAGATTGTCAGTGAGGTGAACAAGCAGTTGCAGGCTTACAAGAAGATCAACCGAGTGACCGTTATCGATGAGCCTCTTGAGATGACCAGTACTAAAAAAGTGAAACGCTTTGTAGTTGCACAGAAGTATAAGGACTGAGTAAGATACAAGGTATGAATAGTAGTGTACGAAGTTTCTTACGTGCCGAGGCCCATGCCCTCAAGCCGATTGTTATGGTTGGCAAGGAGGGGGTGGATCAACGGGTGATAGGAGCCATGGATGAGGCGTTGGAGCACCATGAGCTGGTAAAAGTTAAGTTTCAGTCCCACAAGGATGAGATTCGCACCCTTTGCGAAGAGCTCTCTGATAAAACATCGAGTACCCTTGTCAGTATCATTGGTTTTATTGGTACTTTCTATCGGGAAAGTGAGGAGCATCTGATTCATATCCCAAAAGAGTTGCAAAGAAAAGGCGAATGACAATGGCACGGGACTGACCTAAGGCGAGGAGGCTGAAAATGCTTCTTCGCTTTTTTTACAATGCAGGCCCGCGTTCCAACGGAAGCAGGGCCTGCGTAGAGAAAATCCACCAGAAGGTGTTGTCCTCTTCTTATCACATGCATGCACTATTAGGCAATACTCTATTCGATAGGCCCTCTGTAGCAAAGGACTTGCAATCTATCACACAAGTGGTGAAGGATCGGGAGTTTTCTTAGGGAATCTTGGGGGTTTTGAGGATTCCATAAACGTTCTGCAAAGAGCATCAGTCGAGGCATGAGAAGATATTCAGCGAGTCTGGAAGAGGTAACTTTTTCACTCCAGAGATTTGCCTGTGCTCCAAGAGGTTTCTCCATCTGTGGCGGCCAGGGATTGAAGGATGCAACCTGCTTCAGGGTACTGACTCCGAGATTTCCGATTTCCTCTTCACTGTCGATGTGTTTGTAATCGAAGTAACAGCCTTCGGTATTTGGGCACATGATCACTTCATGGCCTCTCTTGCTCGCTTCAAGTCCTCCTTCTGTTCCTCTCCACGACATCACAATGAGATTTTCAGGGAGCGAAAGTGTTTCTGTGCCTTCCAATACTTCATCCCAACCGATGGGTCGTTTCCCGACCTTTTGGACCATTCGGGAGACCTCTTTTGTTAAATAGCTTTGCAGTTGCCTGCTCTCTGTCAATCCCAGTTGCTTCATCTTTTCTTGGCATTTTGGACAATGATCCCAAGCAGTGTGTGGACATTCATCTCCACCGATGTGAATATAAGGGTCGGTAAACAGTTCTGCGATTTCCTCGATTATGCTATTGAGGAGGGTGAGCGTGTTCTCATTGCCTGCACAGAGGACCTCATCGAAAATTCCCCAACGCCCCTGTACCTCATACGGTCCTGACGTGCAACCAAATTCAGGGTAGGCGGCCAGAAGTGCACTTACATGGCCAGGGGTATCAAACTCAGGTATTACAAGCATATGGCGTTGGTGTGCATACTTTTGTACCTCAAGTATCTCTTCTCTTGTATAGATGCGGCCATAGTAGGTGTTATCCATATATTGGATTTCCCGTCTTCTTGCACTGATGGTTTGTAGTTTTGGCCATTTCTTACTGGGTATTCTCCACCCTTGGTCATCAGTAAGATGCCAGTGAAAGCGATTGAGATGAAATAAAGAGGCAATATCGATTATTTTCTTGATAAAATCGATCGAAAAGTAATGACGGCTTGAATCGATCATGAATCCACGCCACGTAAAGTCTGCACTGTCTTCGATGGTGCAGCAGGAAATGAGGTTGTCCATCGTCAAAGCGAGTCTTCTGAGCGTAGAAAATCCTCGAAACGCGCCACAACTGTCAGAGGCAGTGATAACTATCTGTTTCTTGGACACAGAAAGGAGGTAGGATTCCTGCTCAAGTTGGTCATTGAGCTTGAAAAGTATGTCTTCTCCTCCCCGTTTGCAATCAAGCAGCTGTGCTGCAAGATCGGCTACCTCACAAAACAAGGGGTCGGATGCGATGCTGGTAGTCTGGTGAATACGGAATGCACCTTCACGGTCAATAACACGCTTTGGCATGGGAAGCAGTACTTCGCTTGCTGTTTTATTAAATTGGTTCTGCATACATCCTTCCTATCATGCCTTGTTCTTCAAGTCAAGTACAAAGCTTGTACAAACCAAACCAGTCCATCTTGACAGCCCTTTTTTGCAGTGTTAGCCTTGTATTTGTACAAAGCGTGAACTAATGAAAGGTAATTATGAGAATAAACAATAATGATTTCCAGAGAAATGCGAATACCTCATTGGTTGCTCAGCTGATTTGGAAAAGCCAAGGTATCAGCAGGGTCGGTATTGCACGTGAGTTGAATCTCTACCGTTCGACGGTAACCAATATCATCTCATCATTGATTGATGATGATCTCGTATATGAGGCTGAGGAAGGTGCTAGCAAAAAATCCGGAGGTCGTAAGCCGATTATTCTCAGGCTCAATGAACGATTTGGATGTGTGGTTGGTCTTGATATCCAACCTTCACACTACCGGTCAGTCGTTCTGGATATCAGTGGCAGGCTGCTCTTTCAGCACGCAGGCACGCTTCCCTTGCTGGATTTTGAGAACATCATATTTTTCTTGATGGATCAGGTACTAAAAACAATTCAAACGCTGGGCCTCCCTCTTTTGGCGGTCGTTGCAGGAATTCCTGGGATTGTGGATGCAGATGAGGGAATAATTCGGTATGCTCAGCCCTTTGATATCAGGAATTTTGATTTCTATGATTTTTTTGCACAGCATTATGATGTGTTGGCCTTTGTGGAAAATGATGCAAATTGTACAGCTTGGCTTGAGATGACGATCAATAGAAACGTGAGCCTCGGTGATTTCATGTGCATCCTTGCAGACTATAGGGAAGGGCATTACAGCTTCGACGATCGTTCAGGAATCGGAGTAGGAATCGGCCTATCGATTAAAAAGAAGGTCTATCATGGATCTCATTATAGTTGTGGAGAGATACGCACTCTCAGTTGGAGGGGCGATCATCTTGGACAGACCGGTTTATCAAAAGAGTTGCTTGTTCGATCGGTTTTTGATGAGGCGGCTTGGAAAGCGTATATGGAAGATCTTTTCAGCTCGCTTGTCCCGGTGGTGTCGGTTCTCGATCCGCGAGTTGTGTTTGTTCATGGAAAGCCGTTCAGTGATGAAGAAAAACTATTGTTGTTTCTGCAAGACTCTTGTCCGCAGTTCTTGGATGTGCTGAAAAAGACTCAGTGCAAGTTGTTGTTTGATACGAAAGATGAAGCGGTGGTTGCCAAAGGTGCGGCAATGATGTTTTTACAGCGTCTTTTTGCTGTTCCTGAACTGAGTGACATGGAGTATCGAACCTATTTTGACTGGGATGATATAGTCGCGCAAGCCTACCCGTTGAAAAAAAGCTATAAGAAAATAGATATTTAATAACGTGCTGATCCTCCACAAAGAGTGAAGCCAGTGATGTTTCCCGCATCGCTGGCTTCATGTATTGTGCAAGCTTGTCTGTCCTAACAGGCTTTATAGAGCGACAAGGTTGAGTGTCCGGTTTGCTCCATCCTCTGTGATTGAATAGGAGAAGTTGTTGGTGTTGGAGGTGATGGAGAAGCCGAATTCGTCAGCACTGACGGTGGTTTTCGGAGCGATGTATGCTCTGAGGGTGAGGGTGGCGGTGCTGTTCATGCCGGAGGCAAAAAGGGCAGAGGAGAAGCAGCTGATGAGGATGACTGATATGATGGCGACTGCTAACTTCTTCATCTGTTTGCTCCTTGCTTAAGTAGTTCTTACATTGATATAGTAAGGTAGATGTAAGAAGTAGTCAAGATAGAAGTATTAATAAATTGTTATAAATAAAAGAGATAGATATTGTCATATGTTAGAAGAAGTCGCTTCTAACATATACCAATAACCTATTACATATCACATGTTATGAGAACTTCTCACATCTAGAACTCGATACCTATGACATGGAGCAAACTGCATCCTGTGCAGTTGGATGCAGAAATGCGGTAATCGTGTCCTATGGCACAGCATCAGCTGTGACAAAAGACAGGAAGACCAAAACTGTTCACTTCTGTCGTAAGGGCTGTGTAAGAGGTCCTTAAGCTTCTCTCATAATTATCTTTATAGAAAAAAAACTATGGAAGATTTGTGTATTCATGTAAGGCCCATGCAGAAAACGAATACAAATTTGTTACTAGAAATACAATATAATACTGATATGTCAAAAAAATATTGTCGCTAAGAGTATAAAAAAAACTCTAGGAAAAGAAATCATATTGAAAAAATTGCATAAAATTACAATTTTCATTGACAACCCAAAATAAAGCCTTGTACGCTTACAAGGTAAACTATACGTATATCGTAAGGAGAAAATGACTATGAAAAGGAAAATGTTGGCTCTCGTTCTCATCTGCTTGATGGCAACTTCTGTTTTGTTTGCCGCAGGCGTACAGGAAGCTAAGAGCTCCCAGTACAAGATTGGTATCATGACTGGTACTGTTTCTCAGGGTGAAGAAGAATTCCGTGCTGCTGAGAACATGAAGGCCCTGTATGGTGATAAGATTGTTATCTCTACCTATCCTGACAGATTCATGCAGGAACAGGAAACCACCATCAGTAATATGATGGCCATGGCCTCCGATCCTCAGGTCAAGGCAATTGTAATGGTTCAGGCAGTTCCTGGTGCAGCAGCTGCAATTGACCGTGTTCGTGAAATCAGACCAGACATTCTTTTCATCCTCGGTGTCCCGGGTGAAGATCCTGACATGATTGCTTCGAAGGGTGATGTCATTCTTCAGACTGATGACTTGGCCCGCGGTCCTCAGATTGCAAGACATGCCCAGGCTATGGGTGCAACCACTTTGGTTCACTACTCATTCCCCCGCCACATGTCCTATGAAATGCTTGCTGCAAGACGTGATCTTATGAAGGCTGAGGCAGCAAAGATTGGTCTTCGTTTCATTGAAGAAGATGCTCCAGATCCGACCGGTGATGCCGGTGTTCCTGGAACCCAGCAGTTCATCATGGAAGATGTACCTCGCAAGATTGCCCAGTATGGCAAAAACACTGCAGTGTTCGGTACCAACTGTGCAATGATGGAGCCCATGATTCGTCAGACTGTTGCAAACGGCGGTATTTTCCCCGTACAGTGCTGTCCTTCCCCTTACCATGCTCTTCCTGGTGCTCTTGGAATTTCAATTCCTGAGGACAAGAAGGGTAATCTGGAATGGATCAGAGATGCGATTGGATCAGCTGTTGCCAAGGCCGGCATGACTGGTCGTGTTGCTACTTGGCCGGTACCTGTTAACATGATGTATGTTGAAGCTGGAACCAAGTATGCCATCGAGTATCTCGAAGGAAGAACCAATGGAAAGGTTGACAAGGCTGTGCTGATCAATCTGATGGAACAGGTAGCAGGCGGAAAGGTCGAATTGACCAATTACAAGAACTATCCACACTACTTCCTCTATCTCTCCGATCACCTTGTTTTCTAAGTGTACCATGTTCATGTTGCTGGGACTGGTTGATCCAGTCCCAGCCTTTTGGGTCTAGGGCCCTAATAAGATTTTTCAATGAGGTAACAAGATTTTGCAAAGTTCAGAATATGTACTTCAGATGGACGGCATCGGGAAGGAGTACCATGGCAACAGGGTGCTCAGTGGTGTCGATCTTCATCTAAAACCAGGAGAGATCCACGGGATTGTCGGAGAGAACGGGGCTGGGAAATCCACCTTGATGAATATTCTCTTCGGCATGTCTGTAATCCAGAGTACCGGTGGACATGAAGGTGTTGTCAAGATTGATGGAAAGCCTTCATCCATCCATAGTCCTGTGGATGCAATGAACCTCGGAATTGGTATGGTGCACCAGGAGTTCATGTTGATTCCCGGTTTTTCCATTACTGAGAACATCAAGCTCAATCGTGAGCAGACTAAACCGAACCTTGTCAGTCGTGTCTTTGGAAAGGACATGCGCACACTCGATCGTGTTGCAATGGGCAAAGATGCCCGGCAGGCGCTCGATACCCTTGATATGAATATTGATCAGTGGGTCACCATAGCGGGCCTTCCTGTTGGCCATATGCAGTTTATCGAGATAGCAAGAGAGATTGATAAGACCAATCTCAAGGTGCTTGTATTTGATGAACCGACCGCGGTGCTCACAGAAAGTGAGGCTGTCAATCTTCTGAAGGCAATGAAAGATATTGCCAAACGGGGGATTGCCATACTTTTCATCACGCACCGTCTGCAAGAAATTATTGATGTTTGCGACCGGATTACTGTCCTTAGAGATGGGAAAATGGTAGCAGTCAAGGAGCAGAAAGAGACCTCTATCCATCAGTTGGCCGAATTGATGATCGGCAACAAGGTGGGAGAGGTGATGCGAAGCAAGAAAAAAGATGTCTGTACAGAACCTGTTATCCTCTCAATCAAGAACCTGAAGGTTGCCATGAGTGGTGAGGAGGTAAAGAACGTTTCCTTGGAAGTGCATCGTGGTGAGATCATCGGTATCGGAGGCTTGGCTGGACAAGGCAAGCTTGGGATTGCCAATGGTATCATGGGCCTTCATCCAGCATCCGGTGAGGTGATTTATGAAGGCGAGAGCTTCAAGCTCAATGATACAATCCATGCTCTAGAGCGCGGGATGGCGTTTGTTAGTGAGGATCGTCGCAGTGTAGGATTGCTGCTCGACTCTTCAATAGAACAGAACATAGCATTCACTGCAATGCAAAGACAGGAAAAGTACCTGAGAACCATTGCATTTCTCAAACAAGCCAACAAGAAGGAAATACGTTCTTTGGCACAGCAGATGATAAAGGATTTGGATATTCGCTGTACCGGGCCAACTCAGATGACGAGAAGGCTTTCGGGAGGAAACCAGCAGAAGGTTTGTATTGCACGAGCCCTATGCTTGAATCCCAAGTTGCTTTTTGTATCTGAGCCGACCAGAGGTATTGATGTTGGGGCTAAAAAGCTGGTATTGCAAACCTTGGTCCGGTTGAGTGAGGATCTTGGAATGACTATCGTGATGACCAGCAGTGAGTTGGCGGAATTGATTTCTGTTTGTGATCGTATCGCGATTGTTACAGAAGGAAAAATTGCAGGTATTCTCAAACCGACCGATTCCCAGGTTGAATTTGGCTTGATGATGGCAGGAGCGAAAGATGGCAGTACATGAAATCACGAAACAATTTTCCCTGAAGGAGGCTCTTAAAACGTTCGGCCTACCTCGGATAATCATTGTGCTCTTCTTGATCACGCTCTGGGTGGTCTCGATGTCACTGGAGATCCCGTTCCCTCAATTACTCAGCGATACGTTGGTTCGTTGGGGAATGAATGGAGTCTTGGTGTTGGCGATGGTTCCTTCCATCATGGCGGGGACCGGTCTGTATTTTGGTCTTCCGGTTGGAATAATTTGCGGATTAATTGGTGGTCTTCTCGCCATTGAATTGAATCTTGTTGGGTTTACCGCTTTTTTTGCCGCCATCTTATTCTCGATACCGTTGGCTATGATTGCAGGCTGGGGGTATGGCTGGATGATGAATCGTCTCAAGGGATCGGAGATGACCGTTGCAACCTATATCGGGTTTTCCATCGTTTCCTTGATGTGTATTTTCTGGGCGATGGCTCCTTTTAAAAGCCCCGAAATGGCTTGGCCGATCGGTAGAGGGCTTCGTGTCACGATCTCTTTGGCTTCCCGATATGACAAGATTTTGAATGATTTTCTTTCTTTCAGAATCTTCGGGATTTATATACCAACAGGTTTGTTGATCTTCTTCTTGGGGATGTGCTTGCTGGTGAAGTTTTTCTTTACCACCAAAGTCGGGATTGCACTGAAGGCCAGTGGTGAAAATCCACGATTTTCCCAGGCCAGTGGTGTCCACGTAGATAGTATGCGCATCATCGGAAATATTTTCTCCACGGTATTGGGAGCAATCGGTATATTGGTGTATTCACAGAGCTTTGGATTCTTGCAGCTGTATACAGCTCCTCTGTTCATGGGTTTTCTGGCAGCTGCATCCATCCTCATCGGCGGCGCCTCCATCAAGAAAGCAAGTATCCTGCATGTCTTGTTGGGTACGTTCCTGTTCCAAGGACTTTTGGTGGTCTCTCTTCCTGTTGCGAACAAGGTGGCCACCCTTGGAAGCCTGGCCGAAATATCGAGAATTATTGTCAGTAATGGAGTTATCCTCTATGCACTTGCCCAAAAGAGTGGAGATTGAGTTATGCAGAAAGTAGAACGTACGAATTCAAAGGGCGGATTGGATAGAGACAAGGTAAAACGATTCTTGGTCAACAACATAGTTACCATTCTCTTTTTGGTCCTTTGTCTGGTTGGTCTGAGGCTGAGTGGACTTTCGCTGGCCTTTTACCTAAATGATATTGTTAGCCGAATCGCTCGAAACACATTTCTTGTACTTGCCTTGATCATCCCGGTTCTTGCAGGAATGGGTTTGAACTTTGCCATCGTGCTTGGAGCTATGGCGGGGCAGTCCGCGATCATTTTCATTACCCACTGGGGCATAGCAGGAATGAATGGCATCATGCTCAGTGTCTTGATCTGTACTCCTGTCGCACTGCTTCTAGGGTATTTGACAGGCAAGTTGCTCGATAGGGCAAGAGGCAAGGAGATGATAACCAGCTTGATTCTTGGCTATTTTGCCAATGGAGTATACCAGCTGATTTTCTTGATTTTGGTTGGCACCGTAATTCCAATGAACAATGAGGTGCTTGTCCTCAGCAGTGGAGTAGGGTTGAGAAGTTCCATCGATCTCAGCGGCGGACTAAGGTATGCCATCGATGATGTCATCCGGGTAACCTTTCCTGTCTTTGTGTTGTATCTTTCGATAGGATTCATACTCTTTTCAGGATACTTTCTCTACAAGGCCATAAAGAACAAGGACAGCAGGAAAAAGAAAAAGTATATAGCTTTTATTGTATTGGGCGTGCTTGGATTTGTCTGGGCCTTGATTACCAGCCTTTCCATCTCTGCAGTAAACATGGTGCGTGTTCCTTTGTTGACCATGCTGATTATTGCTGCGCTCTGCTTATTCACTCACTTTTTCTTTAAGACCAAGATGGGTCAGGACCTGAGAACTGTGGGGCAAGATCCACATATTGCAGAGGTTTCAGGAATCAATGTCTCAAGGAGAAAGATTCAGGCGATTATGATTTCAACCTTGCTCGCAGCTTGGGGCCAAATCATATTCTTACAGAATCTTGGTGCTTTCAGTACCTACGGAAGCCATGAGCAGGTAGGCATGTTCGCCGCTGCCGCAATTCTAATCGGCGGTGCCTCGGTCTCCAAGGCTACCATCGGTCATGCTTTATTAGGTACCGTGTTGTTCCATACTCTTTTTATCGTATCTCCTCTTGCAGGAAGAAACCTCTTCGGAGATGCCCAGATAGGGGAATACTTCCGTTCCTTCGTAGCGTACGGGGTTATTGCCGTAGCTCTGGGCTTGCATGCTTGGAAAAAGCTGATGCAACATAAAAACAAGCAGGTCTAAAAACCAGGGCACAGTCTATATCGGCTGTGCCCGATTTTTCTCAATGGCTGGCACTGTACAGATCATATACCTGCAATCTTTCGACGAATGACTGGATGCTGATCTTTTCGTTGGTCTTGAAGAAGACCACTTTCTGTGCCGTAGGTCGAATCGCAAACAAATTGTCAGAGAACACTCCTTTAATATCCTGTGCATCGAGAGCGACCTCAAAGGCTGGATGACTGCAGCTGACGGTTATGCAAAAACCTCCACCAGTCTCTTCAATCTTGGTCTTGATCTTTGGGTCATAAAGGCAACTTGTTTTACTTTTTGTGAGCATAAGGTTGTTTTCGGCGTAAAGTTCATCGCTTTCGAGCTGTACGTAGAGAAAGGTTTTTTCTCTCTCAATCTTGGGCTTTTTTTGCAGGTCGAGGCTGCAGATATGGGTGCTGCTTTGTCTGCTTATCTTTACTCGGTGTTCTTGCGTATGGAGCTTTGATCCTTCATACAGACAAAACTTAAGCATCAGTTTTGCCTCCTTGATATCCAGGTTTGTATCATTTACGACATATACTTCAATCTTTCCCTCTTCTTTTTGATACAAGATTGGTATGACAGGTGCAAAGAAACGTCGTGCACTGTAGTGAAGAAGTTTCCATTTTCCCCCATATTCTATCGATGACCATGAGGCTACCGGCCAGTTGTCATTCAATTGCCAATACAGTGTACCCATGCAGTGGCCACGGAGTGTCCGATAATACTCAATCGCCATCTTCATGGCAGCAGCTTGTTGCACCTGGCTGAGGTACAGCATATTCTCAAACGAAGAAGGGAAACGGTAGTATCTACAGAAATTCTCTATAATGATTGTATTGCCTCTAGGATTTTTCTGATGATGTTCCATTACCGGACTTGTCAGATTGAGCATCGACTCATCTGCATATGATCTGACCGAGGAGAGTGATGGAAAACTCTGATACCCGAATTCGCTGACAAATCGGGGTTTGATGCTGTAGTATTGCTCAAAATCTTTTCCTTCATGCCACACTGACCAATAATGCATATCTCCTCGTTTGTCGTTGTGCCAGTTGTCAGAAAAATCGTTTGCCCCTGCTGATGGACTACTCGGCCACCAGGTCCTGTCAGGATCGAGTTCCCTGATTACCCTCCCGACAACTCCTTCGTTAAGTCGATCATAATCGACTACATACCGGTCACGATTCTTCTGCGATTCTTCATACCAGGATATTGCTCCCAAATCTTCATTGTTGCCGCACCAAAGAGCCAGGCTTGGATGGTCTTTCAATCGAGGGACTTGGTAGCGGAGTTCTGCTTCTACACTACAGAGGAAATCAGCAGAAGAGGGATACATCGAGCAACTGAACATGCAGTCCTGCCATACCAAAAGACCTTTCTCATCACACAGGTCATAAAATATATCTTTTTCATATAGCCCGCCGCCCCAAACACGAATCATGTTCATGTTTGCTTCGACTGCTGCTTGCAACAGTTGTTCATATCGTTCATCGGTAGCTCGACACAAGAGTGCGTCGACAGGAATCCAGTTTGCACCCTTGCAGAAAATATCGCGACCATTTATAGAGAAGACCATGCCTTTCCCCCCATGGCTATCCTCTTCTGTCTTGACTTCAAGGGTCCTGAATCCAATTTTCTTCTCATAGCTCTGCTTGCCTATACGCAGAATCAGGGGATAGAGTACTGCTTTCCCTTCCCCGTTCGGCCACCACGCTTGGATATCATCACACAACAGCTTGAAGGTTATCTTATTGAGACCCGGTTGTGTGCTGATCGCCCCTGTTTGCGTGTAGTGCTCAAGCTCTGCTTTACACGCAAGGTCCATATGGTCTATTGCATTGAAGACAACCTCAACCGTCAGCTCCCAGCGTTCTTTTGCAATGTTCTTTGTCTTGCATTGCACCGACTCGATGATTCCCTCATCAATGAATTCAAGTTCTATTGGTTCGTATAGGCCAAAGCTCATGATGCAAGGACCCCAATCCCAGCCACTATGGCACTGAGTCTTGCGTACAAGGTTGCGATGCTTGGCTGAAACAGGGTAGACAGAATAGGGGATCGGATAGGTAAGTTTTTCTGCTTCCTTGATTGCCTGCTTCTCTGCACTTCTGAACAAGAGTCTTATTTTGTTTTCTCCTGTCTTCAGCTGTTCGTGCACATCAAAGCGCCATCGCCTGAACTGATTATCACATTCACCTACCTTCTGTTCATTGACAAATACCGTGATAAACGTATCGGCCATGATGAATGTCAGAACTGCCGGACCGCTCGCCAACTGAGCCTCATCTACCTCGAAGGTTCTTTCCAATACCCAATCCTGCCGACCCACCCATTGGATGTCCAGTTCATTATCTGCCCAATAGGGGTCATCAATGATATGGCTCTTCAAAAGTGCTGAATGAATATCCCCAGGGATAGTGCAAGCAACCGATTCATGATTCTTGAAATAGTCTGTAAAGGGAAGTGTTGCCTCCACATTGCATGCAGAGAGCTGCCATGTACCATTGATATCTATTCTGTTCATCGGGTAAATCCTCCGATCGCAAGTATAGCATGGTCTTGGAAGTATGAACAAAAAAGCCGAACTGCATACTGCAATCCGGCTTTTTATGTCAGAGAAATTTGTTATTTGTCTTGTTCAAGTGCCAAGGTGACAGTAGTTCTGTCGCAGACCTCTGGAGGACCGAAGTACTGGACGGCGCCCGGGTATGTGAAACAAGTTTCTCTTGCCCATCTGTCGCGCTGTGATTCAAAATACTTGAAGGGCTTGCCCTCAAGCTCCACCAAAGCTTTCTTTATTACAGGCTTCTTTGATCCATGGCGTACTTCCATGTTCATCATCATGGTGATGGGTATTCCCCCTGCGTTCCACTGTGTTGCCGGCTTTGATAGGTTGGTTACCGATGACAAGTAGCCACTGAGACCATTTCCGACAAGCATGAATGCGTTGTAGCCAAGACTGTAGCAGTAGTCGGCATCGAAATTGGTCGGGAAAGCACAACGGCCCTCATAGCCGAAGAAATGACTCATCCAACTGAACTTGCCAACATAGTTGCCCTCTTTTTTCATCTGCTTGAGTTTGCTCTCAACCATGGAACCCAACAGCTTGTCGGTCTCAATCCTGGATACCTGCACGTTTCCATGTGGGTCACGGTCCATCAAAAGCTGGCTCTTGATCTCTTCAGGAAGGATTGAAAAAGCCTGCTTGGCGATTTCTCCCAGATGGCCCTCAACGAAAGCGATGCGTTGATCACTATCAACAAGAGCATTGAACTCGTCCTCATGTTTGGCAAGCAGGTGGTTGATTTCTTCAATCAAGGTCTTGATCTCTGGAATGAACTCGACCAAGCCCTCGGGAATGATTGCAACGCCAAAATTGTTTCCATCCTCGGCACGATTGGCAACTGCTTGTGCAATATAATCTACGATACTGACCAAACTCTGTTTCTTTGCCTCGACTTCTTCGCTGACCAAACAAATGTTGCTTTGGGTCTGAAGTGCGCACTCCAGTGCAATATGACTGGCGCTTCTGCCCATGACCTTGATGAAATGCCAATATTTCTTGGCACTGTTTGCATCGCGTTCGATATTTCCAATCAACTCGGAATATGTCTTGGTTGCTGTATCGAAGCCGAAGGAAATCTCAATGGAATCATTCTTCAGGTCCCCATCAATCGTCTTTGGACAACCGATGACCTGGATGTTGTGATTATTGTTCAAAAAATACTCGGCAAGCACCGCAGCATTGGTGTTCGAATCGTCACCCCCGATGATGATAAGTGCACTGATATCATGGCTCTTGCAAACCTTGGCACAAATCTCATACTGCTCTTGTGTCTCGAGTTTCGTTCTTCCACTACCGATAATGTCAAAGCCCCCGGTATTTCTAAAGGGATCAAGATATTCGCTGGTGATTATCACATAGGAATCTTCAAGAAGTCCTGAAGGGCCTCCTTTGAAACCGTACAACTGGTTTTCCTCGTTTGCAGCCTTCAGAGCATCAAAGAGACCGCTGATTACATTGTGTCCACCCGGAGCTTGTCCTCCGCTGAGAATTACCCCTACATTCCTCTTTTGTTTTATCGCAGGGTTCTCACCCTTCGAGAATGAGATTGTTGGAAGCCCATAGGTGCTGGGAAAGAGTTCCGCGATAGCCTGTTCATCGGTGGCCGGCTTTGTTGCCTCGCCTTTGATGGGCAGTACGTTGGTGATGCTCTCCCTCAGTATGGTGGGAAGCTTGGGCTGGTATTCATAACGCGCTTTCTGCAAAGGGGAAATGTCCATGATGACTCCTCTGAATGTGTAATATCCGAACAGGCTAACCATAAAACAAAATAGGCCCTTGTTTCAAGCGTATACACTTGCTAGGTGTGTACGAGACTGGTATACAATAAAGCATGATCAAACAACACCCAATTAATGATGAGTGGCAGTTCTGTCCCTATTTTGAAGAAAGCTTTTTAAGTAATGAGGCAAGATCTGGTTCTTTTAGCCCGGTGGAGCTTCCACACGTACCCAAACCGTTCGATATGCAGTATCGAGACAAAAACAGCCATATCGGTGTTTTTACCTATAAGAGAGCTTTTTCTCTTGAGCTTGCACAAGAGCAGTTGGTTACGCTCCACTTTGAGGGGATTGCTAACCAAGCCACGTTCTATATCAATGGCAGGGAACAACAAAAGCATAATGCTCCTTATCTGGGATGCTTCCTCGAGTTGGGCCACCTCAGTGAGTTTGAACTTTTGGTGAAGGTTGACAGCAACGAAGATCCGCACATTCCTCCCTTTGGGGGAAGCATGGACTATATCAGCTATGGGGGCATCTATCGTACTGCCTCGTTGATCATTCATGAAAAGCAGCACTTCAAGCACATCAGAGTACAGAGTATCGAGAGTGATCGCGTGCTGGTCGAAGGGTCTGTCCAGCAGAGCAACGGCCAAGAGGTGTCTGTCCAGATTCTTGACGGGAGTAATCTTATAGCTAGGAAAACCTGTGTTGTTTCGGATGACGCTTTCAGTCTTGAATTTGGACGAATGTCTTTGAAGAAGTGGTCGATAGATGATCCTTACCTCTATACTGCTGTCCTGCGATTAGGCGATTATGACGAAAGAATCATTCGGTTCGGCAGTCGCAGCGCTGTATTTACAGCAGAAGGGTTTTTTCTCAATGGGGAAAAACTCATGCTCGTTGGGATGAACCGCCATCAGGATTATCCTTATCTTGGATATGCTGCAACCCAACAGCTGCAAAGAGAAGATGTTGTTTTGATGAAATCACTGGGATTGAACATGGTAAGGACCAGCCACTATCCTCAAGACAGTAGTTTTCTCGATGCTTGCGACGAGCTTGGCTTGTTGGTGTTTGAGGAAATCCCGGGATGGCAACACATCAGCGATAATCAGCAATGGAGAGAACTATGTGTACAAAATGTCGAGCAAATGATACTGCGCGACAGAAACCATCCATCAATTGTAATCTGGGGTGTGCGGATAAACGAGTCCGAGGATGATGACCTGCTGTATGAAAAAACAAATGCCATGGCAAGGTCCTTGGATCCAAGCCGTCCTACAGGAGGGGTGAGAAATTTCAAGAAGAGCCATCTTCTTGAGGATGTGTATACATACAATGATTTTTCCCATGATGGAATCACTGCACCCTTGGCAAAGAAATCAAGTGTTTGTAAACAAAAAGACCCATATTTGGTAACCGAGTTTTGCGGTCATATGTATCCCACAAAATCATTCGACCCCCCACTGCAAAGAGTTGAACATGCCCTCAGGCATTATCGAATACTCAACGCTGCTTATGCACAGAAGGGCATCAGCGGAGTAATCGGGTGGTGTCTGCATGATTATGCAACTCATGCGAATTTCGGCAGTGGCGATCAAATCTGCTATCATGGCATCTGTGATAGCAATAGACAGTATAAGGCTGCAGCATGGGTATACAAGAGCCAGCAAGAGCATCCGAAAATGCTCTGTGTCCTATCATCGATGGATGGAGGGGACCATCCCAAGTCAATTCTAGAATCGTGTGTGGTTGCAACCAACTGCGATGCAGTAAGGCTGCTTTACAACGAGGAAGAAGTAGGTGTTTTCTACCCTGACAAGACATCGTTTAGACATTTGAAGCATCCTCCTGTCATAATCAAGGATTTCATTGGCAAACGTTTGGAAAAGGAGAAGTACCTAAAGCCATTTGAACGGCCAAAACTAGCTGCCTTGCTGGCAAAGGTGGGAAGGCAGGGAGGCTCTTTGCGTGTTTCAGATCGTCTTTTGATGGGGCTGTTTCTGCTTGTGCATCGGCTTTCCTACAAGGATGCAGTAAGGCTTTTTACAACGTATGTGGGCAATTGGGGCAGCAGTTGTGCCACCTGGACCTTTGAGGGCTTGTCAGATGGCAAGGTTGTCGCGACACAGGTCTATGAGCAAGGCAGTGTGGCTCAATTGTTTCTCAGGCAAAATACCAGCACACTGACTTTGTCGAATGCGACGTATGCAACGGCAGAGATACAGGTCTCCATTAAGGTTGCAGAGGATCATCTGAACCTTGCGTATGCAACCATTCCTTTCACCGTAAGCATAGAAGGGCCTTTGGCTTTGCTGAGCAGAGCGGTTGATGCCACCAGAGGAGGATCACAGGTCCTCTATGTTAGGACGACAGGAACAAGAGGAAGTGCAAAAGTGACTGTGCATTCCCCACTAGGTGACAAGACAGTGGAATTTACGATAGGCTAGCGCATGCTCAAATTGTATATAGACGCTGACTCCTGTCCAAAGAATCTCAGGCAAATCATTCTTAAAGCGGTGATGCGACATAATCTAGAGGCTTTCTTTGTAGCCGACCGCATGCTCAAGGATGTCCAGATTGCCTATGAGGAACATACCAGACAGTTGCGAAAGGCTGCCAGTGAGAAGAATGGTGGTCATGGTGCAGAATTGAGAGTCATCAAAAGCCGTATTTGCAGTATTGTTGTACAGCCAGGTGACGACAGTGCTGATGATTGGATTGTAGAGCATGCACAGCTTCCTGCTTTGGCAATCACCCATGATATTCCCTTGGCCAGCCGTCTGGTTGAAAAAGGTCTTGTTGTGCTTGATGACAGAGGCAATGTATATACAACGGAAAATATGGCATCCCGTCTCTCAATACGAAACATCATGACCGAGTTCCGGGAAATGGGGATTTATTCTGAGCGTCACAGCAGTTTTTCCCCTAAGCAAGTAAAGGCTTTCAGCGATGCATTTGATGCACAGCTTACAGCTTTGCTGAAGCAGTATCCTGCCTAGATGCTCTTTGGTAGTAATGAGAAAAAAAGCATTGGTTTTATACCGAAATACCTTGGAACGAGAGCAACTTTCAAGTTTGTTCTCTTGTGTAGCTTCCTTGCATCTTACCTTTTGCAAGGAAAAAGAGGGCAGACTGACAACAGGGTTTGACCTGGTTGTCTGTATCGCTCGAGATCTTATGAAGGCGTATCAATACAAGATGCATCTGCATTGCCCTCATATATTGGTACTCCTGCCAAAGAACCTGAGACAGATGTGTCATCTTCTCAATGACGATACTATGAGAGCCCTGCCCTTGGGGTGCTCTCAACACAGTCTTATTTCAGCCGTTGCATCATTGCTGTCAGAAGAAAGTCAGGTATGTGAGAGAAGGGGAAATATCACCAAACGTGAAAGACAGATTCTTTGTCTGCTGCTCAGTGGACAGGACACCCAATCCATTGCCTCTGCATTGGGGATCAAGGTGTCAACCGTCACTGTGCACAAGAAGCATCTCTTTTATAAAAGCGGCGTTCATTCGATAAGCCAGCTTCTTCTTTGGGCTTTATTTACCCAATATGGAGATTTAGCTTAGAAATCAGCAAGTTTTGGAGCTCTTGGGTAGGGGATTACATCCCTGATGTTTCCCATGCCCGTCACATATTGTACAGTCCTTTCAAAGCCAAGCCCAAACCCTGCATGAGGAACTGAGCCAAAGCGTCTGAGATCGAGATACCACCAATAGTCCTTGGGGTCGAGCTGCATTTCAAGCATCCTCTTTTCCAATGTTTCAAGGTTTGCTTCACGCTCACTGCCTCCGATAATCTCGCCTAGGCGGGGAACCAGTACATCCATACCCCTGACGGTCTTGTTGTCATCGTTCAGCTTCATGTAAAAGGCCTTGATGTCCTTGGGATAGTCGGTGACTATGACCGGGCGTTTGCAGACTTCTTCGGTGAGGAACTTCTCATGTTCACTTTGCAGGTCGCTGCCCCAGCTTACCGGAAACTCAAACCGATCATTGTACTTGACCAGTTCCTCGATAGCTTGGGTGTAGGTCATATGGGCAAATGGGGTATCGACAATCTGCCTGAGTGTTTCCTGCATCCCCGATTCAACAAACTTGCTGAAAAAGGCCATGTCCTCTGGGCATTTTTCCAAAACAGTCTTGAACAGGTATTTAAGAAAGGCTTCTGCCACTTCCATATTGGTGTTGAGATCACAAAAAGCCATTTCAGGTTCAACCATCCAGAATTCGGAAAGATGTCTTTTTGTGTTTGAATTTTCTGCTCTGAATGTTGGACCAAATGTATAAATGTTTTTAAGAGCCATTGCATAGGTCTCACCCTCAAGCTGTCCACTAACGGTAAGGTATGCTTGGCGACCAAAGAAATCCTTCGAAAAATCGATGGCTCCCTCTTCATTCTTGGGAATATTGTGCAAATCGAGGGTGGTTACCAGAAATTGCTCACCGGCACCCTCACAGTCACTAGCGCTGATAATCGGAGTGTTTACATAGACAAACCCTTGTTCTTGAAAGAACTGGTGGACGGCATAGCTTAGTGTATTGCGTACTCTCGCTACAGCACCAAACATATTGGTTCTGGCTCGAAGATGTGAAATCTCTCGTAAATATTCAATGGTATGGCGTTTTTTCTGCAAAGGATAGGTGTCTACAGGACAGGGTCCCACCAAAACAACGTCACTACTGACCATCTCGACTGCTTGGTTTCCCCCCTCGCTCTCAACGATTGGTCCTTTGCAGAGAACAGAACAGCCGGTGGTAATCGAATTGAGAAGATTGTCATCACCAAGTTCTTGCTTGTTGATCACTACCTGAAGACCTTTCAAGCATGATCCATCATTTACTTCAAGAAAACAGACATTTTTGCTCTCTCGTTTGGTGCGTACCCATCCCTCTGCTGTTACTACATCTGGCGAAGGTTTTCTGCTTAGCAGTGCTGCAATGCGTTCTTTCATGAAACGTTGACTCCTTATCGTATTGGGCCATTATGATTCCTTTGTGCCTTGAGAGTCAAGAATTGACGAAGAGTGCAATAGTTGCAATCGAATCTATTCATCTATTGCTGCTAGCTATTTCCAATACAAAGAAAAGGAGTGGTTTATTATTAATATTGACAGATTGACAAAAAGTGAAATAGTGTATATAAAAAGGTAGTACCTTACAAGGAGGCACAATTATGTATAATACTATTCCCCAACTCTTTGCAAAGGTGGTACAGCAGTATCCTGCAACCATCGTCCAGATGAGTAAAGATAGTCAGGGGGTTTTCAAAAACACAACCTATTCCGAGCTGTTTAGCGAAGTAAACAGCCTTAGTGCTTCATTATTGCAGAGAGGAGTCAAACGAGGAGACCTGGTTGGATTGATCAGCGACAATCGCAGCGAATGGCTGGCCAGCGATCTGGCAATCCTGAGCCTTGGTGCTGCGGATGTTCCTCGTGGCAGGGACGCAATGCCTTATGAAGTCAGCTTTATCCTCTCGGTTACTGAAGCATCCTTCTGTTTTGTAGAAAATGCCGTTCAATTGCGTAAGATTCTGAATCTTATCGACAAACTACCGAAGCTCAAGCATCTGATCGTCATGGATCGAACCTTCTCGGATGTAATGCTGCAGTCAGTACAAAAGCCTGAGGATGTTGAAATACTTCTCTACAATGACCTGATTGCAGAGGGCAGAAAGCTCCTGGATGACCAGCATATCGCAAAAAGGGTTGAAGATGAGAGAAACAAAGGAACGGCTGATGAGATTGCAACCATCATTTTCACCAGCGGAACTACAGGAGACCCCAAGGGTGTTATGCTCACCCATGCAAACTTCGCTTATCAGCTGCAGGCTGTCCCCAAACTGATCAAGCGCTTTGAGCCGGGGCAGCGATGGCTCAGCGTTCTGCCTGTCTGGCACTCTTTTGAACGTATTTTGCAGTATGTGATTATCAACAACGCTTCAACGATAGCCTATTCCAAGCCCTTGGGTTCAGTGTTGCTCGCCGATCTTGGGCAGGTCAATCCTCATTGGATGGGGTCGGTGCCAAGAATATGGGAAGCGGTGAAGGCCGGAGTCTTTGCAAGCATGAGGACGAAGAGTCCTGTTGCAAAAGGGCTGTTTTCTTTCTTTGTAAAGGTTGCGAGCCTCTATAGTCGAAACCGCGATCTTGTACTCGGTGAAGTGGCTACCTTCAGTAAGAGAAGTCGGGTTCTCGATGTGTTGGTTGGATTTTTACCGATGATTCTACTCTTTCCTCTCTACAAGCTTGGTGATCGGCTGGTATTCTCCAAGGTCAAACAAAAATTGGGGAAAAACTTTATCGCCGGGGTTAGCGGTGGTGGTTCCTTAAGTGAGAGTGTCGATATGTTCTTCTCTTCAATTGGGATTAAGTTGCTCGATGGATACGGACTGACCGAAAGCGCCCCGGTCATAGCTCTCAGGCCTCTTTCGCATGGTGTCAAACGTACAATTACTCCTTTGGAGGGCACTCAAGTCCGTATTGTCACTGAGCAAGGCAATGAGGCAAAACCAGGAGAGAAAGGTGTAATCATGGTCAAGGGTCCCCAGGTGATGAAGGGCTATTATAAGCGCCAGGATCTTACCGACAAGGTGCTTGACAGCGAAGGTTGGCTGAATACTGGAGATCTCGGAGTTTGGACTCACCATAAAGAGTTTGCCATCGCAGGCAGGGCGAAAGACACAATCGTCCTTGCCGGTGGAGAGAATCTTGAACCGGTTCCGATCGAGGCAAAGCTGTGTGAGAGCGAGTTTATCGAACAAGCCATAGTACTTGGGCAGGACCAGAAATATCTCGGAGCATTGATTGTGCTCAACAGGAAAAGGATAGAGGAATATCTTACTGAGAACCAGATTCCTTATCTTGCTGAAAAACTTGATGCCATGAAGGAAGTGAAGGCCTTGATTGAAAAAACGATTGGGGAAATCATCAACAGTAAACATGGTTTCAAGAATTTTGAGCATATCGTACGTTTCAAACTGTTGAACAAGAGCTTCGAGGTGGGCAAGGAATTGAGCGCTAAGCAGGAACTCAAGCGTTTTGAAATCAATAAGTTGTACGAGCGAGAGATTCTTGAGCTTTTTGTGAGCTGAACGCGTTAATCGACACCAAGTGCTGAGATGTCAAGAATCTTGCTTTTTTCCTCTCTGTCATATATCATAGTCAGATAGTATATGTCAGAGGGGATTGCATGATTCAGATAATCGGAACAAAGAAATGCAAAGAAACAGCAAAAGCCGTACGGGCATGCAAGGAACGCAAACTAGCGTATCAGTTTGTAGACCTGCATGAACGTGAACTCTCAAAAGGTGAATGGCATTCTGTGTTTCTTGCGTATGATCCTGCTTCCCTGATTGATGAATCTGGTGCTTATTTCAAAAAGGAAGGGTATTCCTACCGTTCTTATGATCCTCAAGAGGAGTTGCTGGAGCATCCTCAATTGTTGAAGACTCCTCTGCTGCGGTGTAAAAATCGGGTTCATCTTGGTTTTGATCTTGCAATCATCGAGAACTGGGGTTCTGCTTGATGTTGCGCTATGCTGTACTTGGCAGCGGGTCAAGTGGAAATAGTTATGTTTTTACCGATGGAACCTTCTCGATTTTGATCGATCAGGGTTTCAGTGTCGCTGAATTGGGCAGAAGATTAGCGAATTTCTCCATTCCATTATCCTCGATACAGGGTGTTTTCATCACCCATCTGCATCCCGACCATGCGCGGGGTGTCGGCATCCTCGCAAGAAAACAGCGAGTATCTGTCTATATGCATGAAAAAACAGTGGTATCAGAGCCTGTTTTATTAGAAAAACTGAATATCCCATCTCATTTATTGCATGCCGTTGGTGTATCTCAATGTATTGAGATAGGCCCTTTTTCTCTCTTTTGTTTTGAAACCAGCCATGACAGTACCGGGTCAGTAGGATGGTATCTCTTGTATGAGAATCAAAAAATCATGGTGCTTACTGATACCGGAGTTACTACGCTGAAGCATCTTGAGTTGGCAAAGGATGCCGATTTACTCTTCCTCGAGGCCAACTATGATGAGCAGATGCTTGAAGAGGGACCTTATCCGAAGTTTCTGAAGAAGAGAATATCAGGTTCTTTTGGGCATCTCTCCAATACACAGGCACTCACGTTTCTTTCAACCAGTCAATTCAGTGGAAAACATATCTATTTTATACACTTGTCGGATATCAACAACAGCCCGGAGCTTTTACAAACAGCTGCACACAATACGATTCAGATCCCATTCACTGTGTGCCGAAAGGGTCTTTGGTATGGTCCGACTTGGGAGGAAATCTCATGAGCAAAAAGAAGCAGAAACAAAAGAAAAGCGAAGCTTGGACATTTTCCAAAATTCGTAAACTAAAGCGTGAAGACGGGCTTACCATGAAAACTGTTACTAGTTATACCATGGACTCAGTAGTAGAGACCACCACGAGCAGAAATGCCAAACGTATTGCATTGCGTACCTACGGTGAGGATGAAAGTGTTGTAACATACGCTCAGCTGAAGACGATGAAAGATGCCATCGGTGTCTCGTTGTTGGAAGAAGGGTTTGTTCGTGGCGATCGGATTGCAATCATGGGAGAGAGTTGTCCAACCTTGCTCATTGCATATTTTGGCATAACCAGCATAGGCTGTACCGCTGTCCCAATACTTCCTGATTTTTCATCGAAGGAAGTGTGTCATATCCTCAAGCATTCTCAAGCTAAGGGAGTGATAATAAATACAAAGCACTTTGAGAAGGTGGTCCCCTATCTTAAACAAAACGAGGGCTACTATCTTGTGAGGATGGAAGATTTGTTCCATATCCCAGAGCCCATTAGTGCACAGCTGTCCAATAAAGAGCATTTTGCAGCAGCACCAGGTAGGGATATCACCAGACGCAAGCTTGATAAGAAAGCTCAGCAATTACGGGAATCGTCACTTGCAAAAGAGGACGATCTTGCTTCTTTGATTTATACCAGCGGAACCACAGGAAACAGCAAAGGCGTCATGCTGACACATAAGAATCTTGTTTGGAATGCGGATGTTTCAAGTGATGTCTATGTGAATCTAAAGCCAGGGGACAAGGTTCTCTCCATTCTTCCCATCAGTCATGTATATGAATTTACCACTGGGCAGATTCTTGAGCTGATGAGGGGGTGTGAGATTGTGTATCTGGGCAAGGCTCCAGCTCCTTCGGTCTTGTTGCCTGCCTTGAAAGAGGTGCGGCCTCGTATTGTGATGACTGTTCCTTTGCTCATTGAGAAGGTGTATAAGAATGCTGTCCTGCCGGTACTCAGGGATAATAAGAAATTGAGCAAATGGTTCAAATATGGCTTTACCAGAAGATTGATCAGTAGGATCATCGGCCGGAAGTTGAAGATGACCTTTGGAGGCAGGCTCAAGTTCTTTGGTATCGGAGGAGCTCCTTTGGATAGGGAAGTGGAACAATTTCTCGCTGATGCAAAATTCCCGTATGCCATTGGATATGGGCTTACCGAGACCGCTCCTTTGATTGCAGGAGGACTTCCCAAAAAGCACTTTGTTGGGAAGATCGGAAAGCTTGTTGAGCATGTTGATGTGAAGCTTGAATCGCCTGATCCTCAGACAGGCGTAGGGGAAATTCTGGTCAAAGGACCTAATGTGATGCAAGGATACTATGATAATCCTGAGCTGAATGCAGCTAGCTTCACCAGTGATGGATACTTCAAGACCGGAGATCTCGGTCATTTGGATAAGAACGGCAGGCTCTCCATCAAGGGGAGGACCAAGACGATGATCTTGGGAAGCGGGGGTGAAAACATCTATCCAGAGACGATTGAATCGGTGATCAACAATCAGGACTTTGTTACTGAGTCATTGGTTGTTCCTGAGCATGGAGGCTTGATTGCTCTCATCAAGATAGATATTGATTCCTTTGCAAAGAATATGGCTCTAAACGTCAATGATGCAAAAATTGAGGCTCAAAAATATATAGCCAAGATACGCGATGATGTGAACAAGGAACTCGCTGCATTCAGTCGTCTCAGTGGTGCTGAACTGCAGGAAGAGCCTTTCCAACGTACTCCTACACAGAAGATAAAGAGGTTTTTGTATTCTCGTCTCAAAGAAGACGAATCGAAGAGCGGTAATAAGGGTTGAGATACATGCGCTAGCTGTGCTATACCTTCTCAAAGGAAACAGCATGGCAAACGTAGATATCAGGATAAAACACATAGAACCGCTCTCGACTCCTGAAGAGCTGTTCGCTCGATTCCCTGTTGATGATCAGACTTCGCGGATGATTCATCAATCCCGTCAGACAGTGAATGATATTATTCAAGGAAGGGACCGTCGATTGTTGGCAATCGTAGGTCCCTGTTCTCTGCATGATCAGCATGCTGCTCTACAGTATGCTTCAAAGCTGAAGGAGCTTGCCAAACAGGTAGAGGATGAGATGTATGTGGTGATGCGCACATACTTTGAGAAACCGAGAACTGTTGGTGGCTGGAAAGGCTTGATTCTTGATCCAGGTATGGATGACACCTATGACATTGAGGGAGGCATCGCTCTTGCTCGTTCATTGTTGCTGCAGATCGTCAAGATAGGAGTTCCGGTAGGCTGTGAGGTGCTTGACCCCATCATTCCTCAGTATATCGATGAATTGATGAGCTGGTCTTCCATCGGGGCCAGGACCACAGAGAGCCAGATACATCGAAATCTTGCTTCAGGCTTATCTGTTGCCGTGGGCTTTAAAAACAGCACCAGTGGAGAGCTGATCAATGCTGTGAATGCCGTAAAGAGTGCTCATCAAAGTGCTTCCTTCATAGGGATGGACAGCAAGGGTGCCAGTGCGATATTCCGAACCACCGGCAATGATTGCTGTCATCTTATTCTGCGTGGGGGCGATCATGGTCCGAACTACTATGAGGATGATGTGGAGACCGCCAGCAAAATGATGGAAAAGGCAGGGGTCTTCCCTTCCATCATCATTGATTGCAGTCATGCAAACTCACGCAAGAACTATGAGAGACAAAAGCGTGTGTTGCGTTCTTTGGTGGATCAGGTTTGCTGGGGAGAGAAAGCCATCAGGGGCTTTATGCTTGAGAGCAACCTCAATCCCGGTTCGCAAAAGATCCCAGCAGATCTTTCACAGTTGCGATATGGGGTCTCTGTCACCGATGCTTGCATCGGATGGGATGAGACTGAGCGTATAATGCTTCATGCTTGTGATTTGCTTCGCAAATCTCGCTTGGAAGGTGGTTCTCAACAACCGCTTTAGTGGTAGGAGGTTTTTATGATTCGGTCAGTATTGGTGGTACTTGCAGAAGGGTTTGAAGAGATTGAGGCTATTACGCCGATTGATTTGCTCAGAAGAAGTGGTGCTTCTGTAACCGTTGCCGGTTTGAATGCATTGTCAGTGACAGGTTCTCGCAAAGTGGTTGTCAACTGTGATGTTCTGTTGCAACAGTGCCTGTCTCAACCTTTTGATTGTGTTGTGCTTCCTGGCGGTGCTCAGGGGTCAGTAAACCTTGCGTCATCTTTTGAATTGATCAGTAAAGTAATTGAGACGGCTCAAAATGGCCTTGTTGCAGCAATCTGTGCATCTCCCGCCGTAGTGCTTGGGAAGACTGGTTTGCTCGACAACAAGAGAGTCACCGGCTATCCGGGAACAGAGCAAAAGTGTCCGGGCTTGAAGCTTGAGGATATACCGGTGATCAAAGATGGCAATCTGATTACTGCTCAAGGTCCTGCAAGTGCGATGGAGTTTTCATTGGCTATCATTGCCGCCCTTTTTGATCAGGAAACTTCTGACCAAATCGCTCTACAAACACTTTTCCAGAGGTAACCGACGTGCCTCATATTGGTTTTGACAACGAAAAATATCTTAATGAACAACGGCATTTCATCCTTGAGCGGGTGAAACAGAGTGATGGGAAACTGTATCTTGAATGCGGGGGGAAATTACTTTTTGATTATCACGCAGCAAGAGTACTCCCCGGATTTGATCCGAATGTAAAGATGCGAGTCTTCCAGTCCTTGAAGGATCAGCTTGATGTCATTATTTGCATCCATAGTGGGGATATTGAGCGAAGGAAGATGCGCAGCGATTTTGGTATCACCTATGATACCGATGTTTTCAAGATGATCGACGATTTTTCAAAATGGGGCTTGACTGTAAGTCGAGTGGTTATCACACGTTTTGATGAAGAGCCAGGAGCAATACACTTCAAGAACGTGCTTGAAAGAAGAGGTATTACAGTCTATACCCATCGTGCTACCCACGGCTATCCAAACAATGTAGACCTGATCGTCAGTGATGAAGGATATGGAGCCAATCCGTATATTGAGACGGACCGTCCTGTGGTTATTGTCACTGGGCCTGGCCCGGGGTCTGGAAAGCTAGGCACTTGTTTGTCACAGATGTATCATGACTACCGATCAGGCCGAAGAAGTGGATACTCCAAGTTTGAGACATTTCCGATCTGGAATTTGCCGATAGATCATCCTGTGAACATCTCATACGAGAGTGCAACCGCAGACATCGGCGACAAGAATTTGATAGACCATTTTCATGCCAGTTCATATGGTGAGATTACGGTAAATTATTCCCGTGATTTGGAAGCTTATCCTCTTTTGAACAGAATTCTCAGCAAGATAACCGGTGAAAGTTGTCCCTACAAAAGTCCTACGGACATGGGAGTCAATCGCTGTGGGTTCGGAATCATTGATGATGAGATAGTTCAAAAAGCTGCACAGCAGGAAATAATTCGCCGGTATTATCGCGCTGCATGCGAATACGTGCAGGGTATCGGATCGAAGGAGACGGTACAAAGAACCCTTTCCATCATGGACGGTGCTAAACTCAGCAAGGAAGACAGGGTTGTCGTTCCTGCGGCACAAGAGGCTCTCGCCGATGGTATTTCCCGCAACAAGGGCATCAACGGCATTGTGTGTGCCGCTGCCATAGAGTTGCCCGATGGTACTTTGGTTACAGGATGCAACTCTGAGTTGCTTCACGCTTCATCTGCCCTGATTCTCAATGCGGTAAAGGTGTTGGCCAAGATAGATCATGAGGTTGATCTTATTCCTCCGGCGATAGTCAAGTCGATAACATCGATGAAGCGGGACGTTCTCAAGGGTCGCGGGGTGAGTCTGAATCTGGATGAGGTGCTGATTTGCTTGGCGATGAGCTGTGCGATCAGTGATGATGCAAAGAAAGCCTCCAGGGTGCTGCCGCTTCTCAATGGTTGTGAAGTGCACATGACTCATATTCCGAGCTCCGGGGACTCTTCTGGTTTGAGGAAATTGGTCTTGAATGTGACCAGCGATCCTCGTTTTCCTACTTCCAATCTATACAATCCTGCATAAGCTAGTCCAAGAATGTAGCAATTAAGGGAAGTACCCCTAGAACGGCCAAGATGCGAAATGTATGCATCAGGACGATTTTAGGGGTTTGTAATCCCAATTCATCACTGATCAGCCCCATCTCTTGGATGCCTCCTGGGGTGGCGGAGAAGAGTGCGGTTGCCCAGTCAAGATGACAAAACTTGTGAAGAATGAAGGCAGTGAAAAATGCCATGAATAAAAGCTGCACCAAAAGGATGAGCGCCGGAAGCAGGAGATCTTGTCCTTCAAGGAAGGTCCTGAAGGTGATGCGGCTGCCAATATAACAACCAGCAAAGATTTGTACCATTGTCTTAAGGATGTTGGGATATGCTGCTGCATTAGAGGCTAGATTAACGATAGCTACACAGACGATTGCACCGAGTATGGCTCCTGCTGGAATATGAAGCATATGGAAAATCAATCCTCCAAAGAGCGCGGCAGCCAAGGTTGTCATATACTGTTTAAGAGAGTGCCTCTTTTCAGCTTCGTTCTTGTTTGTTTTAGTCTCGGTGTTTTTTGGGGATGTGATATGAAGCATGTTGCGAATCAGGGGAGGGAAAATAATGATTACACTGATTAATCGGAATAGTTGCAACAGGGCTACTTGTTCCATCACGGCCCCAAAATCTGTTGCCACCAATGCAAGGTCGCTTACTCCTCCAGGTGCACAGGCAAAAAATGAGGTCATGAAACTAAGAGCCGTGGTATGGTCCATGATGTAGGCAAATAGAACATTTATGGAAAGAAGACAGACAATAAGGGTGATCACAGGTCCGATCATAGAATGAAGAGTCTGTATATCGTCACGTTTAAAGCGAGTGCCGATTACCAAGCCTGATAGAATTTGTATAAAGATACGAAGAGAAACAGGATAGGTGGTATTGCTCAATCCGAAACTGCTGAATATCATGACAGCGAGCATGGCGCCGATGAGCTTCCCCGCTGGGATTTTTGTCTTGTGTACTGCCAGCGCTCCGAAAGAACCAATGAGATGAAGAACTAAAAGGTAAAGCAAATTCATAGGAAATCCTCAAAATATATGGAAAGTTGCAATAGCGATGCCATTAGTTAACTGCGTTGCAATTTTTTCTATTATAACACAGTAAAAGGATTGGGTGAATAATTTGTATACAATTTTCATATGCTTCATAGCCTTGACGACGATCTTTGCAACTGATACCTTCTAGGTATGAAATTATCTACTAAGGGAAGATACTCTCTACAGACGATGGTGTTTCTTGCTACCTGTAGAGAGAACTGTAGTATACGCTCAATAAGTGAAGCCACTTCAATCAGTAGTGGCTATTTGGAACAATTGATGATACCTCTGAGGCGTGCCAAGTTGGTTGAAGCTGAAAGGGGCGTGCAGGGAGGATATCGTCTGAGCAGAAGCGGCATAACTTGCCAAGAAGTGCTGAAGGCAAGTGAAGGGGAGTTTAAACCGGTTCCGTGCAAGGGATGCACTCGTACCGATGCCTGTAAGACTCACCAGATTTGGTCCATGTTGCAGCATGCAGTTGTAGATTTTTCAAAAGATATCACTATTGATGAATTGGCCTCCCATTTGGTAGAGAGTGAAACAGGAGGCGGAATTTGAAAATTTCTACACGGGGTCGATATGGGCTGAGGCTCTTGGTCGACATAGCCGAGCATGCAAACGAAGGGCCCATCGCTCTGACCATCGTTGCCAAGCGGCAAAAACTAAGTGAAAAATACTTACAACAAGTGGCTCTCTTGCTTACTCGTTCAGGCTTTCTCAACTCAGTGAAAGGCTCGGGTGGAGGGTATATGCTCAGTCGAGATCCAGAGCAGATCAACATATATGATGTGTTGGATGTTCTTGAAGGAAATATCGCTTTTGAAGAGCCTGTGCAGGGAGAGGAGAGTGCCATTGAACGAGTCATTCGTCTCCATTTTTATCAAAAGCTTGACTGTGAAGTAAAAAAGGCTTTTGAAGGTCTCACCCTTGCCATGGTTACCAAAGCGGAATGGTTTACCTATGTTATCTAGCAAGACTTGACTTTGTTGGATTATTTATATACTATAAATAATATATAATTACTAGGATATAAATTCTGAAAGAGGAAGGTCTCCCCATGAGTGCTAATATTTATACGAATGTAACTGAGAAGATTGGAAATACCCCGTTGATCAGAATCAACCGCATGCACACCAATAGAGCTACAATATTAGCCAAGGTTGAGAGTTTCAACCCTCTTTCCAGTGTTAAGGACAGAGTTGCACTCGCCTTGATCGAGGGGGCCGAAGAGAAGGGGTTGCTTTCAGAAGGTTCGGTAATCATAGAACCCACCAGTGGCAATACCGGTGTGGGCCTTGCGTACGTTGCAGCGGTCAAAGGTTATAAGTTGATAATAACGATGCCTGAGACCATGAGCATCGAAAGACGAAAGCTTTTGACAGCCTTAGGAGCTGAATTGGTTCTTACCGATGGGGCTCTTGGAATGAAGGGAGCAATAGCCAGAGCACAGGAGCTCGCGCGTAATACAAGCAAGTCCTTCATACCTTCTCAATTTGAGAATCCTGACAATCCCGCTATGCACTATCGTACGACTGCCGTTGAGATCTGGGAAGACTCAGGTCATACTGTGGACGTATTTATTGCAGGAGTCGGAACCGGTGGGACAATAAGTGGAGTTGGGAAGTTCCTGAAGGAGAAAAACCCCAATGTTACTATTGTTGCTGTTGAGCCTGCGACCAGTCCTGTGTTGAGTGAGGGGTATGGCGGTCCTCACAAGATTCAAGGAATCGGGGCCGGATTTGTTCCAGGTAACCTTGACCGTTCAGTCATCGATGAAATTTATACTGTGGACGATGCAAAGGCAGGCGAGGCGGCACGCCAAGCTGCCAAGAAAGAAGGCCTTCTAGTGGGTATATCCAGTGGGGCTGCCTTGAGTGCCGCTGTTGCCTATGCACAAAAGCCTGAATATGAAGGCAAGACAATTGTTGTCCTGCTTCCTGATACAGGGGAGCGTTATCTTTCTACGTGGCTCTTTAGCGAGAACTAAGGACCTTCTCTTGTGACCAATGGAAAATATGGTACAATATCGTATGAGAGAGTTGTTCAGATTACCAACCATCCAAGCAGCAAGAACTGCTGCATCCTATCAGTTGTTGAGTAAAGAAGAGCTCCATCGCATGGGAGTTTCTCATGTCGTGCAAAAGCTTGCTGAACAGCAGTATGAAGTGATTTTTAGAAACAATTCTCTTTCCCAATATCCTCAGGTGAAGGCACAAAAAAAAGACAACGGTCTTTTTTGGGTTATTGTAAAGACGTCCATGTATCCAAACAGACCTCAGCTCGATGCTGAGGTAGGGGAGAACGTACTGCAATTTGCACGTTCAGAAGAAGCATCTGTGCTGTATGCTCCTGTGATGTTTATCAATACTAAATCACAGAACCTCTCTCTCCCAAGTCAAAATGGACGATTTACAGCTCTCTTTGATGGTTTTGTCCCAATCAACATGAAGAATCTTCGCAACGATGGCTGAGTATCCAACTTCTTGCTATAGATTCGTCGCTTTGCTAGAGTAGCGAATGGGGATGCGATATGCTTAATCTTGAAGGAACCCTTTTTTGTGGACAGACCTTTGCATGGAAAAAGATAGGCTTGACATATCAAGCAGTACTAGAGGGAAGATTGGTTACTCTCACAGACGACTCTTTTTATGATTCGATACATCAGGATCCTGTTCTGTATCATTACTTTGATATGGACTGGGACTATAGCGGCGCAGAGTCTTACTTGAGCACTCTCGACCCTCATCTAGCAATATACATTCAGAACCATAAAAGTTTACACATCCTCAATCAGGATCCATGGGAAGTAATGGTCAGTTTTTTGCTCAGTCAAAACAACAACATTAAACGCATTCGCAGCCTGTATGAAAGGCTCTGCCAGCACTATGGTTCGCTTATCGAGCCGATGTGGTATAGTTTTCCCAGACCACATCAGATGAAAAGTGCTACTGATGCACAATTACGCTCTTTAGGATTGGGTTTTCGCTCTGTATACTTGCTTGATGCACTGCAGAATCATCATGTATTGGATCTCGTTGCAGAACAAGATTTAATGACAGCAAAACAGACTTTGATGAGCATCAGGGGGATAGGGGAGAAAGTTGCTTCGTGTATTCTTCTTTTTGCCTTTCATCAGATGCGGTCTTTTCCTGTCGACACCTGGATCAAGAAGGTCATGAAGCAGTACTACCCTAATCTGGATGGTACATACTTTGCCCCCTATGAAGCCTTGGCGCAACAATATCTTTTTCATGGGATACGATCTGATGGAGGGACTTCATAATGCAGTTTTCTGTAATCGGTTTAAGATTCGACCACTTGAGGCCTGAGGATCAAGTGCAATTTTCCTATAGTCAACATCAGCTGCAGATGGCATGTGCCAAAATCAAGCGACAGACTCAGAGTATTTCTGTAATGGTTCTCTCTACCTGTGACAGGGTTGAGGTGTGGTGTGAAGAACCAAAAAGACAAATCATGGAACCTTTTTTACGTTCGCTATCGCTGCCTGTCCTTGTTTGGTCCAAGCAGCTGTATTCAATCGATGAAGAGAAGGTGATTGAGCATCTTTTTCGCTTGGCCTGTGGGCTTGAGAGTCCTTTGTTCGGAGAAGACCAGATTATCAGTCAATTGAATTTTAGCCTTTCATTATCAAGGCTTGCAGGCTGTGCTTCGCCTCTTTTGGAATATCTTGTTCGCGAGGCTGTAACACTTGCAAAAGCTGTACAGAGTTCTGTGGATCTACAGGTAGCTGACGAGACGGTTGCTCATGCAGTCTCTGCTTTGCTGAAGCAGAAGTCTTTTCGTACTGTTTTGGTTATTGGAAGCAGCAATATAGCTCGGTTGGTGTCAGAACATCTTGTTCAGGAAGGTTGTTTGGTTTGGATGACGTTTCGAGATTTAGACAAGGCGGATCTTTTGCTTCCCCCACAGGTGCAAGCTGTAGCATACGAAAACCGGTTCAATTATTTTGAGCAGGTGGATGTAGCAATCAGTGCAACAAAGGGGATGACCTACACCATCACGAAAGATAAGGCTATCGGAGTGAAACTCTTGATCGATTTGGCCCCCGTAAAGGATATCGATCCAGAGGTCTCTTTGCCTCTTGTGAGGATTGAGGATTTACACGTAGCGTTGCCTAAAAGACAAGAAGCTCAACAACAAGCGTTGATTCTGATCGAAGCGCATCTAAAAAAGACCAAGACGTATCTTTCCTATCGACCGAAAGTACAGGATATCCAGAATATCGGTATACAGGCTGCCAATGATCTGCTTTATCGTCTCAATTCGGTGTTGGATGAACATCATGTTGATGATGATATGAGAAAGACTCTGTATGAAAGTGCGAGAAAGGCCTTTACTCACCAGTTGTATGAACAAGAGAAAAATAAGAGTGGGCAGGTGAGGTACGATCTCACCCAGTGTCTTGTTTCAGGCAAACCAGAGTATGCCGGAGATCCTCAAACCCTGTTGGAAAAAGTTCATACGCTGGATACTCACAACTGGCGTCTTACCTACCTGCATTTTGGTTCTCATACGGCAACTCATATTGACAGCCCATCCCACTTGATCAAAGAGGGGAAAAGTCTGGATCAGTATCCTCCTTCGCGTTTTTTTGCCAATGCCTTTGTCTTGGATTGCAGCAATCTTTCACAGATTGATATCGAGGACCTCCCTTCTCATGAGTATTGTTTTGATGCAATTCTTTTTTATACAGGCAATGAGCAACATCGACCAATGCTTTCTCTTGAATCGGCAAAGAACTTGCTTGGCAGAGGTGTGCGTCTTTTTGGCTTTGATGGTCCAAGTTGTGATGCCGAGGGTGATGAAGAGTTGCCGATTCATCATCTTTTACTGGATTCTGATGCCCTGATAATTGAGAATCTCGTGAATTTGCAACCGATTCTGAATAAGGTAGTATGCCTTACTTGTCTGCCTTTATTGTACGAGGATGCAGATGGAGCTCCTGCAAGAGTAATTGCCTCGCTCATGAGCTGATTTTGCCGGTTTTTTTCGCAGTTGCAATCTTGGCCTCTGCACTTATACGACTCATATGCTATACTGAGTGTAGTGGAGGAACCTGCATATGAGTATACAAACAGTTTTTACGATTGGCAGACAGTTCGGAAGCGGAGGAAGACAAGTAGGGAAGAACTTAGCTGAAAAGCTCGGGATCCCTTTTTATGACAAGGAACTGGTAGCAATCAGTGCGCGTGATAGTGGTTTAAGTGAAGCACTCTTTACCAATGCTGATGAAAAGGCGACCAGCAGTATTTTTTACTCCTTGGTGATGGGGAATTATCCGATGGCCAGTGGAGCGCTAGGGGTGACAGAAATGCCGCTCAATGACCAGTTGTTCCTGATCCAGAGTAAGACTATCAAGCGTCTTGCCGAGGAAGGTCCCTGTGTCATTGTCGGTCGTTGTGCCGATTACATCCTGCGCGAGAAGGAGAATGTCCTGAACATTTTCATTCATGCAGATCTTGCAAGCCGTGTGGAACGGGCAATCAACGTGTATGAGGTTCCAGAGAAGAAAGCCGAGGATGTGTGTCTGAAGACCGATAAGCAAAGAGCCAACTTCTACAATTACTACAGTGACCGAAAATGGGGAATGTGTCGTACCTATGATTTGAGTTTGGACAGCAAGAAGCTGGGAATCGATGGATGTGTACAGCAGATCATTTCTTTTGAAAAGCTTTGGACTGCACATAAGGGGTTGGCAATCTGATGGTTCAGGATGTTTTGGATTGTCTGGAGTGGTATCGTGCTCTGCATCCTCAAATGCAACAGGCTATCGATATCCTTGATAGAGCCTTGGTCTATGACCAAAGCAAAGGAACGTATGAGGTTGATGGTCTCATCTACAGGATAGAGACCTATCTGACCAATGAAAAAGGGGTAATGCAGCAAGCCAAGGAAGATCAGCTGATGGTTATTCTGGAAGGAGAAGAACTCTTTTCCTTGCAAAGCGATTCAGGGGTTCAAATGGTTTGCTTATGTACTACTGGTATGTTTGTTTTTGTTCGAAAGGATGAGGTGTATCGATGTAATCAAGATATATCTGAGTCAAAAGCTGTAAAAAAAGTGATATTTACTTTTTCTTGAATAAACAACAAGGCTGCAGAATGAACTGCAGCCTTGTTTGACAGAATCTAAAGAGTGTTACTGGATACTGACCAGTTCAATGTCAAAGATGAGAAGTGCGTTGGGGAGGATGGTTTCAGTTCCATTTTCACCATACCCAAGATTGGGATGCACCCAAGTTCGAATGACACTGCCTGTGTTCATAGTCATCAAAGCTTCGGTAAAGCCTTCAATCAAGTTCGCTACTGGGAAGATTGCAGTCTCTCCGCGATCATAGGAGCTGTCCACAACACTGCCGTCCATCAGTTGCAGTTGATAGTTGACCTCAACGGTATCTTCCCTGCTTGGCTTTGGTCCTTCAGCAGGTGTGAGAATTTGATACTGGAGACCACTGTCGGTGACAACAACCCCTTCGTTGAGCTTGTTGTTCTCAAGGAAAGCCTCTGCGTCTGCAAGATTAAGAGCCGCTATCTCATCGAGCCAAGCAGCGTATTCAGCTTCCAGTACCATCTGGTATTCTGCAAAAGCCATCTGCATTTCCATTTCATTCATCTGAAGGGGATTTCCACTTGCATAATCAAGTGCTCCGGCGGCATACAAGTCGCCATTGACCTCAAGTCCTTGGCTTGCCATGTTCAAGGCCAGCAAGTACCCATAGGTGTAGCTGAACGCATCAGAGATGTTGGTGGGTTTTTCTAGATCAGCAACTTCTTCAATGCTGGCATAAGGAGTGCCATAATCAGCATTTGCAAGGCCAAGATTCCATACTTCATCTTGATACTGGTTGACGTTTTCATACAGTTCATCAATGGTATAGAATCCTCTTTGCACTTCGCTCATCGAATCGGCATAGCCGTCCAATGCACCTTTTACATAGTACCCTGCATCAAAGAAGAGCTCTTGTGCAGCAAAGGATTGAATGAGCAAGTAGCCGTAGGTGTAGCTGAAGCGGTCAGTCAGACTTTCAAGCTGAGTGGCTTGTTCTGTGCTGATCGAGTATGGCAAGGCTCCAAGGGCTACCAGTGGATTGATGAATCTGATTTCTGTAGCAATGCCTTGTACAATGACCACTTCAAGATAATCACCTTTGGTCAGCGAGGTTACAGGATAGCTGGACTCGGTATATGAATTGGTCTGGAAGGAAATATCAGTGCCTTCCAAGGTTCTTGCGCCAAAAAACATCTGTCCGCCTTGTTCACTGGAGGTGAGGATTCGAACAGTAACGGCCTGGGGATTGGACTCTTTCATTCCTGCAGAAAACAGGGAGGAGACAATGAGCATCATGGCCAAGAGGGTCACGATCATTTTTGTTTGATTTCTCGTGTTCATAGACATTCCTTTTTGTGAGCTTGTTGCAGTATAACACAACATGTAATAAATGTACGTGCTCTTAGCCTAAACGTCAATGAAAGAATAGGACAAAAATTGTTGAAGGGGGCTTCTATCCTCCTGTTGTGTAGCCATATATGGCAATCTTGAAGATTTATGAACTTTCTTCTGATTGAAAAGCCCAGGTGCACATGATACGCTGTTCTCATAACATAGCACTGTGGAGAGAGCATGCCAATCATAACACGATCGAAACCCAACCAAGAAGACATACGACTGCTGTATGAGACAGTAAGAATCGCACATCAGGCAAAACTGAGCAAAAACCATCCATTTGGCGCACTCTTGACTGATAAGGAAGGAGCCATACTCATGGAACAGCCTAATGACTTTGAGGCTGGAGGATCTGCGATGCATGCAGAGACTCTGCTCTTATTCAAGGCTGCCAAAAAGTACAGTCCTGAGTTCTTGAGCACCTGCACCCTCTATACGAACGCAGAGCCGTGCGTGATGTGTACAGGAGCTCTCTATTGGGCAAACGTGCGACGATTGGTATACGGGATAACCGAAAAAATGTTGCTGGAACTTACCGGCTCAGATGAACAGAACCCTACCTTCGATTTGAGCTGTGCCAAGGTTCTCTCTCACGGCCAGAAAGATATCGAGGTGGTGGGTCCTGCCCAGGATTCAGCCTTGATCGAGGCTATTTTGGAGGACCATCGGAGCTTTTGGACACATTGAGCTCTGTCAGGTCGTACGGTGTTCCTTGATAGACATGGTAGTTGAGCCAGTTGCTGAACAACAGGTTGGCGTGGCCTCTCCACTGTACGAGCACTCCCTGTTCTCGACAATCATTGTGATAGTAGTGCCTTGGCGGTTTTGGATGCATGCCAGCCTGCAAATCGCGCGTATACTCCTCATCCAGTGTATCTTGGTCATACTCGCTATGGCCCGTGACAAAGACTTTCCTTCCATCGTTGCTCGTTGCAAGGTAGAGCCCTGCTTCTTCACTGCTGCTAAGGATGGTCAGTTCTGGATGCGAAGAAACCATGGCATGATCAAGTGCCGTGTGTCTTGAATGGGGTGCCCAGAAATAATCATCAAAGCCTCTGACCAGAGGATGATGTTTCTCGAGTATGGAGTGCTGATACACTCCTGAGAGTTTCTCTTTGAGCATGTGTTTTCCAATGCCGTAATAGTGGTATAACGCTGCTTGCGCTGCCCAGCAGATAAAGAGCGAAGAATAGACATGTTTTTCAGCCCAAATGAGAATCTCAGTCAATTCCTTCCAATAGGCCACCTCTTCAAACTCCAAGGTTTCCACAGGAGATCCTGTAATGATAAGGGCGTCAAACTGTTGGTTTTTTACTTCGTCAAAAGTACGATAGAATGTTTTCAGATAGGACAGAGGTGTGTGCTTGCTCTGATAGCTTGCAGTTGTAAGAAAGGTGACCTGCACCTGCAGGGCTGTATTGCCCAACAGGCGAAGGAACTGCTCTTCTGTACGCATCTTATTCGGCATCAAGTTGAGTATTGCAACTCTCAGTGGTCTGATATCCTGATGAATCGCCCTCTCATCGGTCATGAAAAAGATATTCTCTTGCTTTAAAACTTCTGCGGCGGGGAGGTTCTCTGGTATGGTTACCGGCATCTTAAGCCTCCTTTGCCTTTTTGAATGCTTGTTCTAGGTCAGCAAGCAGGTCGTCAATATGCTCACATCCAATCGATAGGCGTACTGTTTGTCCAGTGATTCCTTGCTCCTGCAACTCTGAAGGTTGTAATTGTGAGTGCGTAGTAGTGGCAGGATGAATCACCAAGGATTTCATATCAGCGACATTGGCAAGAAGACTGAAAATCTTCAATGCATCGATAAAGGCTTTGGTTTGAGCTTCTGTTCCTTTGTAGTCAAAGGTGAAGATGGAAATGCCTCCATTGGGAAAGTATCGCCGGTAGAGTGCATGATAAGCATTGCTTAGAAGACTGGGATGATTGACTTTTGCAACCTGCTGATGGTCCTGAAGGTACTCAACCACTTTTAGACTGTTCTCTACATGTCGTTGTACACGCAAGGACAGTGTTTCCAATCCTTGGAGAAATAAAAACGAGTGCCAAGGAGAAAGACAGGCTCCCGTATCACGCAGCAAGACTGCTCGAGCCTTGGTGATCCAAGCGGCTTCTTTGGCTGCATCTGTAAAGCTCAGGCCGTGGTAACTCGGATTTGGTTCTGTCAATGCAGGGAATTTCCCACTTGCTTTCCAGTCGAAGCGTCCACTGTCGACGATCACCCCTCCAAGAGAGGTCCCATGGCCGCCGATGAATTTGGTTGCTGAATGAACTACTATATCAGCTCCGTGTTCGATGGGCCGTAGCAGAAAAGGTGTGGCAAAGGTATTGTCCACTACCAAGGGTATGCGATGACGATGGGCAATTTCAGAGAGAGCTTTCAAATCGCACAAGGTTGCATTGGGGTTGCCTATGGTTTCTACAAACAACGCTTTGGTGTTTTCCTTGATTGCTTCTTCAACTTCCTCATGGTTGTTCACATCAACAAAGGTCGTGGTGATTCCCCATTCGCACAAAGTGTGGGAGAACAGGTTGTACGTACCCCCATAAATTGTTTTTGCCGAGACAATGTGCTCTGAATTTTTTGCTAGGTTGAGGATGGTATAGGAAATAGCAGCCGAACCACTGGCTACAGCCAAGGCTGCTATGCCCCCTTCCAAAGCGGCTATTCTTGCTTCAAAGGCTTCTTGGGTTGGATTTGTCAGTCTGCTGTAAATATTTCCAGGCTGTGAGAGATTGAACCTTGCTTCAGCGCTGTCACAGTTGTCGAAGACGTAACTGGCCGTCTGGTAGATAGGAACAACTCTTGCTCCTGTTGCAATGTCACTCTGCTCTTGTCCTGCATGTAGTGCTATCGTTTCGAAATGATGATTGGTCTTATGCATATAGTGCTCCTGAATAGATGTTGAAGTACACAAACAACTGTTTGTACATTGACTTATTGATCAGGAGTTTCACATGTGGTCGGTCACAGAACCACAGCGAGGATGTTTTGCTAATTTCATGAAAGATGTTCCTTGAAGGTTCTAAGCGAGTGCTTTGCTGCACATCAGATAATCGGTGTCATCAGTAGTGCTTCGCATGTACATCATCGATGTGCCTCCTTCAAGAAAATATCCTACCGAAAGGCTGGAATTAATCGCAAGTATAGAAGAGTCGTATCTCTTCGTCAAGATGAAGTGTACAATTTTTTGGAAAAAGTCAAAATTAAGCCGGGCACTTGGAGCCCGGCTTGTAGAAATCAGTCCTCAATAGCAATAAAGGCATCGAAATCTTTGAATACCGACTCATCTGGATGTTTCTCCAGTAGACTGAATAATACCATGCAGATGGAGGCAATGATGAATCCTGGCAGCAACTCGTAGACTGCGAAGATCCCTGTAGAGAGTTGCTTCCAGATGATAACGGTCAAAAGGCCTCCGATCATGGCCGCCACTGCTCCGTTTCTGCTTGAGCGTCTCCAAAAGAGCGCTGCTATGATGACAGGGCCGAAGGTTGCACCAAAGCCTGCCCAAGCGTAGCTTACAATATCAAAAATTGATGAAGTGGGGTCCATCGCAAGAAATATTGCAATGATGGTGATGACCACAACCGTCAAACGACTGACGAGCAAGGTTTCCTTGTCTGAGGCATTTTTTCTAATCAGGGCTTTGTAGACATCCTTGCTGAATGCAGAAGAGGCAACCAACAACTGGCTGTCTGAGGTGCTCATGCTGGCTGCCAATATGGCACAGAGGAAAAATCCTGCAATGAAGGTAGGGAATATCTTTTGCATACTGGCAATGAAAACGGCCTCTGATGCGCTTTGTGTTTCATACGCCAGAGGGAGGAGGAAAAGCTTTCCAACAACACCGACCAACAGCGCAGCGGCCATGGCAATCGTCACCCAGGTCATTGCAATCCGTCGACTGGTCTTCACTTCGCTGTTACTGCGTATGGACATGAATCTGATCAGGATGTGGGGCATGCCAAAGTAGCCTAAACCCCAGGCCAGTGCACTGACAATCTGTAAAAATCCATAGGTTGTTCCCGGGGGTGTTTTGAAAGGATTTATGAAATGCTCACCGAATGCAGCCAGCTCGTTGAAGGTATGAGTCGGGCCTCCCAAGGCAAAGAGTGCGATCAAACCAGTGGTCACCAAGGCGATGAACATCAAGCTGCCTTGTAGGAAATCGGTGGCAACGACCGCGAGATAGCCTCCTAGGAGCGTATACCCAAGTATCACGACCACCCCTAAAAACAAGGCAATGTAGTAATTCATGCCAAAGACTGCGGTGAAGAGTTTTGCGGACGCCAAGAATCCACTTGCCGTATAGACGATGAAGAAAAGCAAAATGATAATGCTGCTGATGGTCTGCAATACTTTTGATTTGTCATGGAACCGATTGGTCAAGAACTCAGGGATTGTGATGGAATCCTTTGCATGAATGGAGTACTTTCGCATTCTTTTTGCAACAAAAAGCCAGTTCAGATACGTTCCCGCCAAAAGCCCTACTGCCGTCCAAAAGGCTTCTTGTAAGCCGGTGAAATAGGCAAGGCCTGGAAGTCCCATCAAAAGCCATCCTGACATATCAGAGGCTTCTGCGCTCAATGCCGTAAACCAAGGGCCCACCGAGCGCCCTCCTAAAAAATAATCACTGGTTGATTTAGTTTTTCTGAAGGTGAAAAACCCGATGGTTAGCATCATGCCCAAGTACAGAGCAAAGGCAAGAGCGGTGATAAGCTGATAGCTGCTCATGAAAAATCTCTCCCATACTGAAACGTATGGGATTAGAATACCTTTTCAAAAAGCTGCAAGCAAGAGAACAAAGCATAAAAAATGCAAAATTTATGCATAATTATACATTAAACTACTCTCCGTATCGTATCCTTTGCCATCTGTCATTGTATAATTCCAAACCCAGGCCAAGATCGCTGATGTTGTCGGAATTCTGGAGATCTGCATCGGTGAAGAAAAATGTATCATTTTTCATGTATGTATGAGCTTTCGTATTGGTGGTGGGAGGGAACGAGAAGGTATCAAGGAAGAGAGCGTAGTTCTTGGGGTTGTGGATGAAATTTATGAACTGATGTGCTGCATCCTTGTTCTTGGCATCCTTGGGGATGACCATGTTGTCAATGTACATCATGCCGCCTTCAGGTGGTATGAAGAAGTCTATATCATCCCAGATTTGCTCGGGAATTTCTGCAAAGACATTTTCTGGATACGCATGAACTACTGAAAATTCTCCTCGGCTGAACGCTTTCCCAAATGACTCAGAATCAAATTTGACTAAATTGGGTTTCCATCTCTCGATTATCAGCTTAGTTGCTTCATCAAGTTCTGCTTCGTTGAGCGTATTTCCATTATATCCTAGATTTTTGAGTGCAGCTCCCATGACCTCCCGCATGTCATCCAGCATGGACATGCTGCCGGCCATCCGTTGGTCGGCAAAAATATCCCAGCTTCTTGCATAGTCATCTGGCACACGCTTGGTGTTTACTGCAATGCCGCTTGATCCCATGAAATAGGGAACGCTATAGGTGAAGTTTGGGTCATAGGTGGTTTTTTTTCGTACTACAGGGCTGACATGCTTGAGATTGGGGATTTTTCCATGATCAAGGGTGCTCAGAAGATCAAGGTTGATCATTATTTCTGTATAGTCGGAGGAGGGGAAGATGATATCATATCCACTGATGCCTCCGGCCATGACCTTAGCAAACATTTCCTCGTTGGACGCGAAATTATCTATGATCACATCGATGCCCGTTTCTTTTTCAAATGCTGCTACCAACTCATCAGGTGTGTAATACGTCCAATTATAAAGATAGAGTTTTTGGTTTGCTGCTTGTTTTTTTGTACACCCTGCACAAGTCAAAAGAATCAAGAAGAGCAATGAGAAGATACAGAAGCGGGCAACGTTGCGCATGGCGCACCTCCAATGATAATCTAGCCTCCAACCTTAGCTGCTTGCAGCCACAGTCTTGAGAAATTTCCTGAACGTGAAAGCAATGACCATGGTGCCTAAGATCATCACAAACGACAGCGCGTTGATCACAGGAGACACTCCGTAGCGAATCATTGAGTACACGTACAAGGGAAGGGTACCCGATCCAGGACCGGATACGAAAAAGGTGATAACAAAGTCTTCCAATGACATGGTGATACACATTAAAAACCCTGAAAGCACTGCAGGTATGATGGACGGTATAATGACTTTCGTCAAGGTTTGCCTCTCATTCGCGCCAAGGTCGCGAGCTGCTTCCACTGTGGAATAGTCAAACTCATCCAACCTAGCTGATACCATCATGAAGACGAAGGGCAGGTTGAACGTGGTATGGGCGACGAAAATGGTAAACATGCCCAGCCTGATTCTCACTGCAGAGAAAAAGATGAGCATGGAGATACCGATGATTACTTCCGGTAGTACCATGGGCAGATAGCTTACAGTGGTTATATAGCTCCTTCCTCGGAATCGATACCATTTGATACCTACAGCGGCCAATGAGCCAATGGCTGTTGCCGTGATAGAGCTTGAAAGGGCGATGATGAGACTGTTCTTAAACGCCGTCCAAAGGGAAGGGCTGTTGAAAATCAGTTGTTCATACCAGATCAGCGAAGCGCCTTCCCACCTCATTCCTCTGGTAGAATTGAAAGAGAAGAAGACTACTACAAAGAGGGGTATGAAGAGAAATACTATGACCAAGGCAAGCATGATGTATGAAAAAGAGAAGCTCGTTTTTCTTGAATATGTGTGGTAGTTCATGCTTTACCTCTGTGAGTGTGGTGGCTCTTAATGTTATGCTCCAAGGTTTGCTGGGTCGTTTTCTTCTGCAGGTGTTGTTCCCTTTTTCCGTTGTAGAGCATCCAGAAGACGCCGACAAGTGAAATGAGGGTAAGAACCATGGAGAACGCAGAGGCAAGCGGCCAGTTTCTGGTCTTGGAAACCTGGTCAACGATGATGTTTCCTATCATGGTCGAATCCTTGCCACCGACAAGCAGGGGTACTGCATATGCACCGAAGATTGGGATGAAGGTAAAAATGAACGCAGTGCTCAAGCCGCTTCTTATGTTTGGGAACATGACTTTTACTATTGCTTCAAGCTTGGTGGCGCCCAAATCATGAGCTGCATCAAGCAAGGAGAAGTCAAATTTGTCTATCGTGGTGAACAACGGCAGTATGGCAAATGGCAGATACATGTAGATCAATACCAAAACTACAGCACCATTGTTGTAGATGAGCTTGAGTCCTTGGTTGATGATTCCCATACGGATGAGCAAGTTGTTGATGAAGCCTTCTGTTGAGAGGATTGAGATCCACGCGTATACTCTGATCAGGGAGTTGGTCCAAAAAGGAATGATGATCAAAAAGAGTAAAAACGTCTGGTGTTTACTCTTGGCCATGGCGTAACCGCAAGGTATTGCAAGAAATATGCAAATAAAGGTGGAGAGTATGCTGATCCAGAGTGTTCTCAAGACTACTTTGCCAAAACTCGGGTTGAACATCTGTCTGTATGCAGTGAGACTGAACTCCCACTCCACCCCACCATAGAGGCCTCGTTTCAAGAAGCTGTAGAGAATGATTATTCCCAATGGTACGGTGAAGAAGAGCGTGAACCAAAGCCCCATAGGCCACCCATATACGGTGCCGAGGATGTGCTCACGCTCATGAGGTTTGAGAAATTTCTTCATCGTTCGGTGTCCTTCACAAGGTATCCATCACCTGCTGTCCAGCTGACATAGACCGTATCTTTCCACTCAATGTCCGGGCCATCTTCCAAGAAAGCCGTATGCTGCTTGAATACCTTGACCTGTGTTTCAGCTGCTGTTTCAAGCTTTACATAGAACTTTGACTGAAATCCTGAATATACCGGTTCATCGACGACGCCTTTGAATGTATTCAGTGTCTTGTTTGTACTTCTCGGGGGGTTCAATGAAATTCTTACTTTTTCCGGACGGACCGTAAAATCAAGGGATGATCCTACTTGCTGTGCCTCTGCGTCTGTTACATAAACTTTTTCCTTGAGGGCAGGAACATCCACACAGAGCATGTATTCATCCTCATAGGGCTCACAGGAGAGGACTGTTGCAGAGAAGATATTGGTCTCTCCGATGAACTGTGCTACAAACCTGGTGGCAGGTGCCTCATATATCTCATAGGGGCTGCCGATTTGAAGGATTTTACCTTTGTTCATAACGGCTATCCTATCGCTGACCGAAAGAGCCTCACTTTGGTCGTGGGTTACATATATAAAGGTAATTCCAACTTTATCATGGATTTGATCTAATTCTATAAGGAGGTTTTGCCTGAGCTTTGCATCAAGGGCGGAGAGCGGTTCATCCAATAAAAGAACACTGGGTTCATTGATCAGCGCCCGTGCAATCGCTACACGCTGTTTCTGTCCTCCACTGAGCATGGATGGCTTCTTGTACACATGTTCTTCAAGTTGTACAAGACGGACATACTCCTGCACCTTTGCATCTATGGTTTTTGCGTCTACACGTCTCAGCCGTAATGGAAAGGCGATATTCTCATAGACGGTAAGATGAGGAAAGAGAGCATAGGTCTGGAAAACCGTATTGGACTGACGCTTTTCAGGAGGTAAGGACAGTATGTCTTTGGCGTCGAAGGCAACACTTCCCGAATCAGGGTAGTCAAACCCTGCAATTATCCTCAGTAGGGTGGTTTTGCCACATCCTGAAGGCCCTAGCAGTGAAAAAAATTCACCTTTCTGGATTCCTACACTTACATCATCAAGTGCTTTGAAATCACCATAGGAACGGGAGACCCGCTTTACTGTTACTTCAACCCCTTTCAATCTTTTCCATTTCCTCCACTCGCTTCAGGCAAAAAATTTCCTAACTTGCACGCCGGAACCTTCACGATTCATTGCGAATATCGAACATTTGACCGGCTCTGTCAAGCAGTATGCCGATAAAACATGTAATAATTTTATAAAATAATATAAAATAAGAAATTGAAAGTGATTTAAAAGCTCTTGTCCACTTAAATTATCCCGTTAAAAAGTCTATACGAACAATCTCTTTGTTCGTTGGATCCTCTCGATATACAGCAGGCCCCTCCTCATCATAACCAAACCAAAGCAAACGAGTAAAACGCATAAGCGTACGCTCTTTTGGAATGTCGTAGACGCAACTGTAATCGAAAGGTTTTTGAGCTTTATGTCGTACGTCATATGATAACAAGCTCAGTGTCTCCTATCATGAATCATTAGAAACATTTCTCATGCCTCTATACAAAACAACCCGCTTCCAATGCTCTAAGCGTAAGGCAAGTTGTATCCAAGGTCAAGAATGTTCCATAAAAAGAGCTCTATGATTTTCTTGATTGCAAGTCATTATTTGTAAAATATTTGGCATAGTGCATTTCTTCTGGCGCAAGCCTATGTACAAATTTCAAAAAACAGGTATGGTAAAAGAAAAGGATTCCTTGATACCTATGAATAAAACCGATTTTGACTGCTGTATTATTCTCTCTAACTATTTATGGAACGGGAAAAGCAGAGATCAGGGACACAGCATCCATTATCTTGCCCATGAAATGAGTTCAAACCTGCAAAAACCGGTTTTTCTCATTAATCTGGTGCCCTTTGTCATGCTGAGACGCTATATTTCAGCTTTTAAGGTATTCATGCCAGGAATCCATACAAGCAGGGGCATTCCTCTGACGGTAATCAATGGGTGGGGACCGGACTGGAGAGATGCTGCGCATAATGGTGAAAAACTGCCGGTTAAGCGGTTGAGGAAGCTGATACTGAGGGCAGTGCATCAATCCGGCTTAGTGAAACCGTTGCTGATTTTTACTGAACCAACGACATTGCCCCTTGTAAAAGCTCTGAAAGACCAGTTTCTGCTTGATACTTCAAAGCAAGGTTGTGATATCAAAAAAGATACTTTCCCTATAATCTGGTTCTGCAGTGACAATTTTCCGGTGGGCGATCCTCGACGCGCAGGGACAATTCTCAAGGCTATTGATGAAATTGGTCAGACTGCTGATGCAATTTGCACAGTTTCCCCAACACTTGAGAAGGTATACCAGACGATGCTACCCACGCTACTGTTGAGAAATGCTGCCGACAGAAGGTTTTTTCAGCAAGTGAAAACGGATATGGCACAGTCTGGAAAAGACCCGCTGGGACAAGGAATCAGAAGGAAGCGAATCGTCTATATCGGAATGATGAACCAGAGAATCGATTACCCGGCCCTTGAGAAAGCTGTCAGGGAGCATCCGGAGCATTCTTTCGTTTTTATCGGTGAAGAGAGAATCAAGCCGGGAGACGATTATTATGATATGTATACACTCATAAAGAATTCAGAAAACACCTTTTTTACCGGGGTGAAAAACCGTCAGGAAGTTGCAGAAATTTTCTCTATCTGCGATATCGGAATTATCCCCTATGCAATGACTCCCTTCAATCTTTCCTGCGGCCCGCTGAAGCTCTACGAATATGCCGCCGCCGATCTCCCGACAATATCAACGTCTCTTCCCGCTGTGGAGCACAGTCGTTCTTATGCATATCTTGTTGATGATGGTGATATTTCCGCTGCAATTGAAAAGGTCGTTGCAGACTATGATTTCTACAAAGAACGAATTATTGCCTTCAGCAAAGAAAACACGTACAGTGACCGCGTTCAGGCCCTCTTTAATTACGTGAAAGACATTGTCGGCACTTGAAGACCTAAGAACCTCTGGCGCGAGATTGTGCACGGCAGCGTAATGAAAGAGCAATCCAATACAGTGACCATCAGAAAGTTGCGATACGAGACAGTCGTCTGAGTATTGACCTCATCCAACAAGAAAATGGTTTGAGCCAAAAAGATACCAGCTGATCAGCTGGTATCTTCAATTGTTTGGTTTGTTTTACGCCAAAGAGGTCTCGAACCTCTGACCTACTGCTTAGAAGGCAGTTGCTCTATCCAACTGAGCTATTGGCGCATGCAATACGAAACGTTGAAACCTTACAGTAATTTGAGAAAAAGGTAAAGATGCAAAACGACAATGGAGTAAAAATAACATTGTATAAAATATAATGTATAAAAATAGTATTTGATATTGCCTATTTAGAAAAAGCTGTGTATACTACTATTGCCTAGTAAAAAGCTAGGAGAAAGAAAAGCTATTTGGAGGTAGATATGTTTGAGCAAGTAGCATTGCAGTATGGATATTCAGAACTTGAACCTCATATCGATGAGCTCACCATGGTAACGCACTATACAAAGCACCATACAGCTTATACGAACAACCTTAACGCTGCTGTTGAAAAAGATTCGACTCTTGTTGGTCGTTCGATAGAAGATATATTGTCATCGCTTCAAGAAATTAAGGATCCTGCATTAAGAAGTGCTGTGAGAAACAACGGTGGAGGGTTTTTTAACCATAACCTGTATTTCTCGATCCTTTCACCAAATGCGAAGATTGAGCCCACTGGTTCCTTGCTTGCAAGAATCAATACAGATTTTGGAAGTGTGGATGCACTCAAAGAAGAATTAAGCAAGCAGGCCCTCTCAAGATTTGGTAGTGGTTGGGCTTTCTTGGTTGCTTCGAAAGACGGTTCTCTGAAAGTGGTAAATACTGCAAATCAGGATAATCCCATCATGGAAGATAAGAGCGTGGTGTCCCTTATTGGAATTGATGTCTGGGAGCATGCCTATTATTTGAAATACAAGAACCTTCGTGCAGAGTATGTAAAGGCTTTTTGGAATGTGCTTGACTGGTCAAAGGTTGAGCAACGGTTCAATGATCTCTTGTGACGTTTTCTCCTTGTGTTTTGCGTGTTGCCCCCTCTTTGATAGGATTGAAGAGGGGGCTTTTTCTGAGTAGGGCAGTATAGAAAAAGAACGGAAAATTACAAAAACAGGACGGAACAATGCAAATATAAGCACTCTAGAAAGCTTGATTTTTATCACGCATTGTTAGTATTATACTAATGTAATCGAAGAGGATATAAGAGGAAAAAGAGATGGATAAACAAGAAAGAATTAAAAAAGAAAACATCGAATACATTATAAATAACTCAGACATGTTCCGCGAGGAAGATAAAAATAGACTAACTTCACATATAGAAGGACATATGTACTTTCTAGGAAAGAATCTTAATATTAACCTGACTTGGGATGATGCAGCTTTTTCCTGGATGGAAAACATCTACCAGCCGTTGGCTCAAGTAATGGAAACCCTTCCTGCTCAATTAAGCTTCCCCCATCGTAGGAAAGCAGACTTGTTCTTTGAACTTTGTGATCATCTGTATTACATGAGTATCCAAAGGCAGAAAGAGGTTGATGTGTATGAAGCCGTTCTCGATTACAGTGTTCGCTTTGGCGAGCCTTTAGGAAAGTTCGTAGCAAAGGTCTTGTCGGCCCACAAAGCAGCTTGATAAGCGATTTCATATATGTAGAGAAAGAAAACGAGATGGTTAGTCCGTCTCGTTTTCTTTTTTGGGGAAATTCTAAGAACATAAAAAAGCAACCACATTGTGTATGGTTGCTTTTGATAAGAGTCGGGGCGAAAGGACTCGAACCTTCGATATCCTGCTCCCAAAGCAGGTGCCCTAGCCACTGGGCTACGCCCCGAAACTTTTTGGAGTATACGCACTTGAGCTTCAAAGCGTCAAGGGGTAGTATCACAAGTAATATGAAAAAAAGAGAATTTGCTCAGCAAATATATGATATTTTGGATAATTTGCTTCCCAAGGAGATTCGATTTCTCGAGCAGCGCGATCCGTTCAGGTTTTTGATAAGTGTCATTCTGTCGGCCCAGACGACTGATAAGATTGTCAATGTAGTGGTTCAAGAGCTTTTTTCCAAATACCCTGATAAGCAGGCCTTGGCTCAAGCGGATGTACAGGCTGTTGAAGAAATCATCTATCCTACTGGTTATTATAGAAACAAGGCAAAAAACATCGTTGCATGTGCAAAAGCCTTATTAGGAAGAACCCTTCCTGAAAGCATGGAAGAACTGGTTAAGCTCCCTGGGGTTGGACGAAAGACGGCGAACTGTGTGTTGGGTGAGGTTTATCACAAAAGTGCGATAATTGTAGATACCCACTTTGCAAGAGTTGTAACACGATTGCGTTTGGTAGATGACAAAGACCCCGAAAAAATTGAGAAAGCTGTTGCACGTCTGCTTGATGAAAGATATCACTATCGATTCTCAATGACTGCTAATCTTTTTGGCCGTACTGTCTGTCATGCAAAGAAGCCTAGTTGTGACGCTTGCCCGCTTGCATCTCTTTGCCCGAGTAAAGATGCTTTTCTGAAGAAACGTTCCAAGCAATCAACTCTCCCTCTCGTTTGATCGTGAGTATGGCAAGGCTGACATCTTTGATGAGAATATGAGGGATCTCCACTTCAAGCGCTTGCTCGCCAAGAAATATCCCGTCGTATCTGAAGCTGGTCTTCAGTTCTTCTCGCAACTGCTGTAAGGGGGAGCCTGATAGCGGTAAGTACAGGTGTCCTTGTGAAAAAACTGTGTGGTTTTCTGTAAGCATCGGGAGAGGGGGGCAAGAGACAAAAGGTGCCTTGTCGGTCGTTTGTGTCGAGCCGAGTATGATGCATGGCTCAAGAGCCAATAGGCTGTGGTGACCTTCTTTTGCGTACAAGTCTTTCCTCAGACAGGTAAGATTTCTCCTCAGTTCCTTTGCCAAGCGAAGGATGTAGTATGTTTCCATGACCAAAGCATACTGAAGAGAGTATGCCTCTACAAGGGAAAAAGTAAAAAGATGGGCCCTTTCTCTTTACACAAAAGCCGTTATCTGGTAATTTGGCTAAGGTTGAAGTTCTCTTCGCGATAGCCTTGTATAACTGCTCACGGGCAAAAGTTGCTCGTACAAGGATAGCCTTGACTTCGACAGGCCTATGGCGGCCAGAAAACGAATTATTTTGACAAGGTGGATATAGCTATGGCTCGTAGATGTGAGATTTGTGGAAAAGGAACGGTTGCCGGAAATAGTGTTCCGAGGAAAGGTCAAGCTAAAAAGAAAGGCGGTGTTGGCCAGCACATTGGCGTCACCACAAAGCGCGTATTCCGCCCCAATCTCGTGACGATCAAGACTATGATCAACGGAGCACCTCGCTCCATTAAGATTTGTACTCGTTGCTTGAGGAGCGGTAAGGTCGAAAAGCTCGTATAAGTGTTGCAGCGCTTATTCGATCTGGAGAGAGCCCATCATGGGCTCTTTTTGTATATATTGACTATATAAAAGTTTACTCAGTTGTTTATTATCTTGAACTTTGGAGGTGGTGTGATGAAGCGTTTACGAATACATGCAGTTGAGAGTAGCAACCTGATTACCCGGGAAGGCTGTGACACCCTCAAACGAATTCATGAAGCCTCCACCGAAGAGCATCAAGTCTATGTGCTTGCTCCCCTATGCGTCGCTCAGCTGCAGCTGAAAGATCTGCTCTGTTATGCAAAGAACCACGATGAACGACTTTGGGCGTTGCAGGAACAGCGGTTCGGCACGTGGGCCGCGTTGGTTGAACAGTTGTTGCCACTTTCAGCCCAAGAACAGGTGATGCAACGCATCAAGCAAGGGTTTTCAGATCTTGAAGACATCCTTCGCAGCATATGGTTAGTCCAGGAAATCAGTGAAGGCGTGATGCATTATGTATCAAAGGTGGGAGACAGCTGGGTAGCAGATCTTCTCTGCCATTATTTTACGCTCTCTTCCATACACTCGGAGATCGACGAATATTCAACCCTGCTTGCAAAACAACAAATCACCCATGAGGCTCTGTTTGTATACGGGAATTTTCCCCAAGCGTCTGAATCAGGTATGAGAGAGGGGTTGAGCGAATATGCGGCAGCTACGATTGCCTCACATTTCAAAGCCGACGGAGTGACTTTCTGGAATAATAATTCATTGCTCAGAAACGCTGACAGCAAGGAAGTTCCTTCAGCCTTGGTAATACGTTCACTTTCCTACTCTGAGGCTACAGAGCTCTCCTTTTTCGGAGCCCCTGTAATTCACCCTCACGCTCTTCTGCCTGCAATGAAAGAGTCTATTGATGTTGCTCTACGGTGTTGGCTGAATGAGCATGATCCAGGCACGATTGTAAGCAGCAAGAGCACAGATGCAGACAGCAGTAGAGTGAAAGGGTTCTCTATCATCCACGACATCGCCTTGATCAACGTAGAAGGTGCAGGCATGAGTGGGGTGATAGGCATAGCGAGCAGGCTTTTTACTGCCATGAGAAGTGCAGGAATTTCGGTGGTCTTGATCAGTCAAGCCTCAAGTGAGTACTCAATCTGTTTTGCCGTCCCTGAGAAGGAGATGGAAAAGGCGTGTGAAACTGCACGTAAGGAATTTTCTTTCGAGCTGGATACTCATTTGATTCAGAGCATCGAAGCTGAAGGTTCTTTGGCTATCCTCGCGGCAGTTGGCCAGCAGATGACCGGAAAAGCAGGGGTAGCGGGTAAGTTTTTCTCTTCTCTTGGACGAGCAGGCGTAAATGTCATTGCCATCGCACAGGGGTCGAGTGAAACCAACATAAGTGCCGTTATAAAAGGTCAGGATTCCAAGAAAGCGCTCCGGGCCTTGCATGCTCGCTTCTTCTTGTCAAAACAGGCTTTGTCTGTAGGGCTTCTCGGTCCAGGCAACATTGGAGGCACTCTGTTGTCGCAGCTGTCAAGTGAGGCGCTTCGTCTCAGAGAGCAGTTCGGTGTTGATATCCACCTAAGAGGAATCGCCAATTCAAAGAGAATGCTCCTTGACCAAGACGGAATTGACCTTGCAAGTTGGCAGTCACGATTTGAAGAAGAGTCGGTACCGGTTGATATGGACATCTTCACCCGTCATATTGGAGCGACGTACTTTCCACACTCCCTGATCATCGATTGTACCACCAGCAGTGCCTTGGCCCAGCAGTATGACAACTGGCTGGAAATGGGAATTCATGTTATTACACCGAACAAGAAGGCAGGAACAGCTCCCATGTCTTACTATAATCGGCTCTTCGACACGTGTCTTCGAACCGGACGTAGGTTCCTTTACGAGACCACTGTCGGGGCTGGCCTTCCTGTAATCGGAACCTTGAAAGACCTCGTGCAAACGGGAGATCGGGTACACCGTATTGAAGGAATTGTAAGCGGAACTCTTGCTTGGTTATTTGCTTCCTATAACGGAACGATACCTTTTAGTGCTTTAATTCGCCAAGCGAAAGAGATGGGGTATACTGAACCCGATCCACGTGATGACTTGTCAGGAACGGATGTAGGTAGGAAAACAGTAATCCTTGCAAGAGAGTTGGGTTTTGAAGTTGAAGTTGAAGATATTCCAATTGAAAGCTTGGTGCCGAAAAGCTTGGAGAATTGTTCCCTTGAACAGTTTATGGATCGATTGGAAGAGCTGGATGAAAGTATTGAGAGTGCTTATAATCAGGCCAAGGAAAGAGGTGAAAAACTACGGTATGTAGGGATGGTCACCGAGGATGGGTCATGCAAAGCTGTTCTTAGCAGTTTTGGCCCTGAACATCCTTTTGCACAGGCATCTGGTACTGATAATGTCATTTGTTTTACAACAGACAGATACCTTGAACAACCATTGGTGATCAAAGGACCTGGCGCAGGACGTGAGGTGACCGCTGGTGGTGTATTTTCTGATATACTGCGATTGGCAGCCTATCTTGGTGCCAGGATTTAGGAGGAGAAGAGATGCAATTTGTTTCAACCAGAGGAATGGCAAAAGCTGTAGGGGCTAGTGAGGCTATCATGCAGGGGTTGGCCCCTGATGGAGGACTGTACGTCCCTCAAGAGTTTCCTTCTGTGATGCATCTTCCTATTCATGAAATATCATCCTATCCTGAACTAGCGTATGAAGTACTGGCCCCTTTCTTTAAGGGAGACCTTTTAGAGGAAGAACTTCCCCAAATCTGTATCGATGCTTTTAATTTTCCTGTGCCTTTGGTAGAGCTCAGACCACAAGAGATGGTATTGGAGCTGTATCATGGCCCAACTGCTGCTTTCAAGGATTTTGGAGCACGTTTTCTTGCTGCAAGCATGGAAAGAATCCTTGCGAAACAAAGTCGGAAGCTTACGATTCTTGTGGCCACTAGCGGTGATACAGGAGGGGCTGTTGCAGCAGCGTTTGCACAAAGAGAGGGTATTGAGGTCAAGGTGCTTTTCCCAAAAGGCAGAGTTTCAAAACGCCAGCAGCAGCAACTCACTTGCTGGGGTGGCAATATCCAAGCCTACGAGGTGGACGGTAGCTTTGATGATTGTCAGAAGATGGTCAAGGACGCGTTCATGGACGAGAATATTTCCAATGAGTGGGGACTTTCCAGTGCAAACAGCATCAACCTCGGCAGACTCTTGCCGCAAAGCGTCTACTACGTGTACTCTTCGTTTCTCTTTCAAAGTTCAGTAGGACAGAAACCGACATTCATTATTCCAAGCGGCAACGTGGGAAACAGCTGTGGTGCGTACTGGGCTCATGCGATGGGTTCTCCCATCGAGCAGATCGCTCTTGCTTTGAACGCAAACAAGACGATTGTTGATTATTTGGATACGGGCGTGTATGAAAAACGACCTTCTATCGCAACCCTTGCCAACGCAATGGACGTCGGATCGCCGAGCAACATGGAACGTTTGTTCCATCTCTATCCCGATGTAGACTCAATGAGAAAGATGGTCTCTGCCTACTCAGTGGATGATCAGACGATCAAGAGGACCATCAAGGAAGTCTACGATGAGTCAGGCTACATTATCTGCCCGCATACGGCAACCGGTGAGCGGGTGAGAAGAGACCACTTCAAAGGTAAGCCCTCCATAGTAATATCAACCGCCCATCCAGCGAAGTTTGAAATGGTGGTTGAACCCTTGCTCAATTCGAGTGTTGAGGTTCCTCAAAACCTAAAAGACCTACTTGAAAAACCGACATCCTTTGTTGAGGTAGGTACGGATTATCATCAGCTGTTTGAGTAAGTGTGCTCTCTCAAGAAATCCACACTGTCTTGGGGATCAAGGCAGTGTGGATTATTTAATCAATGAATAATTGAAATGTATAAATTTTTATATTATTCATCATTATTGGGCATAGAATTTACTATTCCTATAATATATTTAATTAGTCCGCTGTTTTTCAACTCTTTTGTCGTTGTCCCATCGGTAATCGATAGTGAGAAGTAGGTATCTGCTTCATCAAATGATCCCCAAATGGCTGCGAACGCCTGCTCTAGCAAAGTATCGATCTGATCCATATCTTCGATTTCTTGTAGTGCTTTGAGAGCGGGTACGATATTTGACAATTTAGTACCAGCAATTGGCTTCATAGAGAATGAAATTACAATTCCTTTCCTGTAGGTTTCTGCTCCATCACTAATTGAATTGGTTGCGATACTTGCTTGTACAGATGCATAGACATCTCCATTAATCCAAAGAGGGTTGTTGGCGGTTGGTATTCGATACGAAATCTTATCTATTCCAGTGTCAATTAATAGTCCAACAGCTGTGTCTACATCATCGCTCAAAGACCTCAAGAAAGTTGATAATCCAAATCTGCCTTTCAAGAAGAATTCTGCCATTTCCTCTAAAGTAGGAGCGCTGGCTGCTGTCATTACAGTATCAAGAAGAGATAGCAGTTTGTTTGCAGACGCGGTCATCTCGAGATCGAAATGATCAAGGCTCATCTCTAGAAGAGTGCTGTCATCATCATCATTAATTATGTAGAGATTTTCATCTTCAATAGATAGTTTGAAGGTTGAAGAGATGCTGCGCTTAGTAGTGATAGAGGCATTTCCTTTCATTACCTCCTCAATTGATTGGATTGTGTTTCCAAAGGCCTGATTGAAAGTAGTCATTATAAATGTCATAAAATCAGGATCATCAAAATCAGGAAGATCAAAAACGTCTTCAGTTATTATCTGCAAATCATCAACGGATGCTTGCCTATACGAACGAATATTAGAAAGAAATAGCTCTGTCCATTTAGCATACAGTGTTGTATCACTATTTAATGTATCGGTATCGAAATTCCATGGAGAGGTCAATTCTGAATTTTTATACCATCCTGAAAAAGCGTAACCATCTTTGCTAGGATCAGCTGGTTTTGTTAGTTTAGATCCTTTTTCACCTACAACTTCGCGTACTAAGGAACCTCCTTGAGCATCAAAGGCGATTCTTACAGGATCATTAAGCCACTGCACATATAGAGTCATATCACCTGTGACTTTATCGGTTTCAAAATCCCATCTATAATTATATGATTGGTCCTTGTACCAACCACTAAAAATTTTAGTACCATTAGCTTGGGGTGTTGCTGGTTCTCCTAGAAGGGTATTATAATTTGCTTGAGTTGTAGATGTCCCTTGGGAACTTTTATAATCATAGGTTATTGTATAGGAATTGGGTGTCCATTTTGCCCAAAGTGTCATGTCAATGTTTACAGGATCAGAAAAATCCCAACAATCTGTACAAGTTTCATTTCTGTACCAACCTCCGAAAGTATAACCTTGTTTCGTTGGGTTATTGGGGATTCCTACATTAGTTCCTTTATTGATATTGCGAACATACAATATTTCATCAGATAAGAACGTTATAGTTACTGTTTCATTAACTTTTGGACCTGCAAGATCACATGATGCGAATATGAGAGATATAAGTAAGCAAATTGCAATTATTCTACTAAAATGAATCGGCTTTTTCATAGGTGTTTCCTTTTTTTAAAATAGTTTTTAATTTGAATTGTTTAGTGGTGGGATGGAAAAAATTCTTTTAAAATGGGGGAGGCCGATCTTTGTTTTGGTACCATGCGATTTTTATTATGATTAGATAATAAAAAAACGTAAGAACAATTGGTTCTTTTGTCTGCATCCACATCATTCTCTCCAAATAAGGAAGATAAAAATCTCTTAATTCAAGAAAGATGTACACTTCATTTGTGTGTTACAGGATCTAGAAGAGTAGAAGCTAATCTCAAGTTGCCTAGAATTATAGCAGATAGTTAATTCTATTAAAAGAAAAAAATCAGATATTTTTGAAGTAAAACTTTTTTAAATAATTGCTTTATAAAGAAAACCATACTATTTCGATGTACATTTATTTGACTGAGTATTGAAATTAAAAATAACCCCAAATCAGTACATATTCTGACTTGGGGTATGTGGAAATGAGGTGAACGTTGTGCTACTTGCGGAACACTCCCTTTACCGTCAGGGTTGCAGTGAGGGCGTCGTCGTTGTTGTCAAGCAAAGAATCATAGTAGCTGACGTCCAAGCTGGCTGATGTGCTGATCATTCCAATTCGTTTTTCCAGTGAGAAGGATCCAGCAATCTTCCAAGCATCTAAAGAAGTCTTGAAGGCTTGGTCAAGGCCGACAGTAATGCTGATTGTATCGAAGAACGTGTTCTTGATGGATAGTTTAGCGTCATATCCAAATGCTGTTACACTTCCATCCTCTGTACTCCATGCATGGTCGAATCCCAAGGAAATGGCATATCGAGAGACGTTGATCGATGAAGAAAGAGCGTAGGAGAATTCAAAGAAGGAGGTGTTTGCATCAGCGCCGTCGATTTTTACTCTCGTTACGTAAGAGTCTTTTGTTTTGGCTCCAAAGTTGGTAGTTACATTGCCGAACTTATACCTACCGCTTCTGTATCGCAACTCTCCTGTATGTATCAAACTGACGTCATTGCTAGAGGAGTCGAGAATAGCAGTCTTCTTTGCCGCATCTGTTTGCTTGTCTGCCAAGGTTACGGCGTTGCTGGTTTCTAAGAGGAACGTATAGTCGACGCTTACCAGCCCCAGTAAAGGATGTTGCGGTGTATCAACTCCACCTTGGATGGTATGGGAGATTTTAGAGATATCGTCAGCAGTTGGATCGGAAGCGGGGGCAAGGCTTGGTTTGATCAAGCCCACAATATCGTTGAACAAGATATCTGCGATATTGTTTTGATTATAGGAGTAGCCTCCACTGAAAACAAAATCCCCCAAACTTTTCTCGATGGCAGTGCCGAAAGTGAACTCGTCAGTTGCTACTGAAGAGCCAAGGCTCTTGTACGTAGCGTCAGTTTTTCTCACCCACGCATCGAGACCGAGATTTGGAACCTTGATGTCAACGCCGTAGCTGATTCCCCAAAGGTTCCGGTTTATGATTCCGCTGATCAACCCGTTGGTAGGAAGAAAGTAATTGAGTATTGGTAGAATGTTTTGCACCTTGTCAAGGTATCCTAGATAGGTGCTGAGATCGGGCCCCCCTTGTCCCTCTAAATCGTTTGCTAGTTGGTTGACATCCATTACGGTGGAGGCATCCCCGTTATACATGCTGAATGAGAATGAAGCATCCATGACAAAGTGCTTGTTGTTCAGGCCTGTACTCAAGCCAAGGACCATATTCTGTTCAGGTGGAATGGATCCAAGCTCATACAGGTCAGCGATGTTGGAAGTCGCCCCGCCTTTGAGCTCCTCATAAGATCCTTGCAAGGAGCTGATGAACGAAAGGTTGGTCTGCAAGTACCAAGCTGTTTTTGCTTTGACCCCGAGTTTGAATCCCAAGAAGTTTTGAGGCCATGCCACTTGATACAAGCCAAAGTCAGTCAGACCCTTGCTTACCTTGAACTCAAAGAAGGGGAGATCGATTGCCACTGCAGTACCTCGAATCCACATATCCCTCACGGTTTCTTTTTGGAAGCTGATTTGCTGATCACCAAACTGATAGGTAAGAGCCGGGCCGAAGATTGAGATCTTGAGCAGAAATTGGTTCTCGTTTTCGTACTCACGCGCTATTTCTCCTGTCCAATCAAATTCACTGGTAAAGTCAATCGGATTGTACAGATTGAGGAAGTTCTGTATGTCTGCTAGCAGTGTATTGGGATAAGCCTCTGTTATCTCCATGATCGGCAAGGAATCCTTCAACAAAGCAAGAGCCTCAACCGCTACAGGCCCCACCTTAAGAAGTGCATTACCTCCAAGTTCAAAGGAAAGCCTGTTCTGGTGGTCAAGATCAGTAAGCACTGTTTTAATGTCTGCAGTGCTGTTTGACTTTCCCATTCCCAGAATATACTCAAGTTCTATACCCGCACGATAGGAGGCGTCAGCGATAAAGAAGGGAGCTTTCTCTGATGTTACCGCAAACGTAAATGTCTCTGTTGAAGCATTCTCGTAGCGGTCACTCATCTCGATGGTAATCACTGCTTCTTGTACTGTTCCTGGATTTATAAGAAATGAAAGATACTGACCGAAGACACCACTTCTTGTAATAGGTTGGCCATCCATGGTGATGGAAAAGCTTGTCAGTGCACTCTCGTCCTCAACAGCAAACACAACCAACTGCTCCTTTTGCGGAACCAAAGAGAAGGCAGATGGTGAAAGAAGAGAGAGCCTAGGGGGTGTTGTGTCTTGGATCAACCTTGCCTTTCTCGTACCTATTTGAGGATCTCGGAAGTATGTTCCATCCGTATTCTGCATCACCGTAAAGTAGGAGAGCTCCTCTTCGATAAGGTAGGTATAAGGAATCCTGGCAACCCAGCTGTCTCTTTCCTGCACAAATTCACTGTACAAGGGGTCACGTCTTCCCTTTTGATAGAAGAAAAAGCGAGCTTCCCTGATTGTCCCCTCACTCGCTTTGGGAGTGAGGATGACCTCAAGATTCTCATATGCAGGAACTTCGTTTGGTACATTGACCTCCAAGGCAAACAGCGAGGAGAGGGCCAATATCAAAATGATAACGACATTTATAACTTTAAACTTCATGGCTTTCCTCCTTACCATCCGAATCCGCCGCCGAATCCGCCAGGAGCGCTGCTGAATCCACCATCATAACCGCCAAGGAAGTCATTCAAATAATTTCCAAGTTCAGGATCAGGAGGAACACCTCCCTTCCCTGGCCCGAACGGATCTGGAAAGTCTGACGGCATGAACATGTCAATCGGTTCTCCCATGTCAAAATAATCAGAAGGCGATTCAGGTGATTCACCGTCATCATCATTGTCGATATTTCTCTGTCCTATGTTATCAAGTTCGAGAAATGAGTCGAAAACTGAGGAACTTGGACTTTGCTGCTCATCAACCCCGTTTATCCTCACCGCCTGTAACGTTGAACCAACAGTCCCGTCCTTTCCTACCGCCATGACAGTGATGATATGCTCACCCAGACTAAGCGAGGAGAGATTGCCAAAGGAGAGTTTGCCCCCTGTAGCAAGTTGTCCATCCAGGTGAGAACTCCACGTAATTGCTGTGTCAAGCAAGGCCGCTCCATCACGATCTTTTGCCGTTGCAGAGAGTGTGACGTCTGCTCCCCGCTGTATGATCAGCTGCGGTTGATCTGTATCCAGTTTGACAGAGACCTTATCCAAAACAGAGATGAGCACAGTATTGGAAGCCTGCAAAGAGTCTCCGGCATAGGCTTGTACCGTTACAGAACGATTGCCTGCCTGGAGATTTGCTTTTTTAAGACTCAAAATCATACCACTGGCAACCGCAGTATCCCCTGAAAGGTCAGTTTTCCAAAGTACCTTGTCTACAGTATCCAAAGATGCAAGTGTAGCTGAGATCAAGACGTCTTCACCCATCAAGTCGAAGACCTCAGGAACCTTGTCCACAAAGATTCCTGTTCTTACCTTGTAAAGATTCAAGTTTGTGGAAGTGCTTCTTTGAATCCCATTTTCACCTGCACGAACCTGTACTTCATAGACTCCCTCATTTTGGAACAGGCTCGCATCCAGTACCGTGCTTGCAAGTTTGCCGTTTTCTGCAAATTCCCATACAGTAGGAACAGTTGTATTGTTGACAGTCAATGAGAGCGACGGGTTGGAAAATCCTGTAAGTGCTGTTTGCAAGAGAACCGCTGACCCTACTCTGAGAATTGAATCCCTGAGAGGCTGCACTATCTGAAGCGTAGCATCACTGGTGAATGTTATGGGGAAGTCCCGTCTCAGTATTTCCACTGCCTCAGAGGAATTTGCTGTTATATCGCTGATGATCATCGAAACAACAGCTTCTTTTCTCAACAGTTGTGTCAGTTCAGCATAGGAGAGGAATATTTGTCTGCCTTTTTTCTCCAAGCCCCTATCCTGTTGTACAATCCTCCACGTTACTTGCGGGGAAACTCCGCCGGTGAGTGTTACAGAAAGTGGCATGGGTGAAGAGCCCTCACTAATCAAGTAGGTTGGCAATCCGTTGTTCACAGTTGTTTCTGTTACCTCGATCGGAGCATAGAACCGAACTGCAGTAGAGCTGCGAGCGCTGAGCTGTTGACCATCAACAGCTTCAGCAATTATCGTACGGCTTCCTGGCGTTTTTGGAATAAAGATAGCAGGATTCCCTTCAGCCAAGACGGTTTGATTCTCATCAAGCCAACGCACTTTGACCAACGAAGGCTGTTCATCAACAATACTGGCAGCAAGCACCAAAGGAGCTTCAACACTGTACGCTCTATTTGCTGTCAGGCTTGTGATGGAAACTTCTGGACGAGCGTTGACAGTAAATGTGAGCTCAGCCTTGTCGCTGACCTGTTCGTGCTTATAAATCGCCGTAAGCGTATAGCTCCCGCCACGTTCTGGAGCTGCCAATGTTCTAATATCATCTACAACAGAACCGTTGAGGAACCATGTGACCGACGCACCATTAGCAGAAGCGGGGATGCCCAAAAGCTTAGGCTGCAAGGAAGTTCCTGCATTGACCATGCTTCCATGAGGCCAATGGATGTTCAGTGTCAACGGTTCATTCTTGATCTCAATCGTAAAGCGTCTTCGAGCACGTTCACGGTTGTTTCCATCTACAAAAGTAGCAGTTATTTCTACTTTTCCCGTACCCTTGGCAGTAAATACTGCTTCTCTGCTTGTGAACGTTTCTCTTGGGAGAGCACTCTGTTCAAGATATTGCACCGACCAGTTGTAGGTGCCAGCTTCGTCTGAAGCAAGAGAGGCAAGCAGTGGAATCTCAAACCCCTTAAAATACGTGGTCTCTTGTTTTGGAGAGAGGACAGTGAGATTCAAATTGGATTCAACTACCTTGAATGTAGAGCGTGCAACGGTAGCTTCTCCTAGAGAGTCAACGGTCCGTGCAGTAAGGGTATGCGTTCCCACATCGTCACGTACCAGCATTCTAGGTACCCCTGGACTAAGAGGAATACCATCCAAGCTGTAGGTGATCAAGGGATTTTCCTTCTTGTCCTCTGCGTCGAAAGCTGTTGCTGTCCAAGCAAGATTCTCAGTTGTGTATTGCACAGCCGGGACGGTTAAGTTGAGTGTAGGAGGAAGGTTTTGCTTGAGGTTTACCGTAACCAGTTGTTGCTTGCTTCTATTGAATGCTGTCGTCTCAAGAGTCAACTTGACGGTACCGGTTAAGCCTTGTGGATCAAAAGAGGTATCAGCTCCAACTGCAACGACCTTATCACCAATGCTCCAGACAAATGTTGCACCCCCTTCTCCCGTTGCTAAGAGAGGTATCGACCGACCTTGTGCATAGGTGATCGTCTGCCCGTTCAGAGGAGCACCGATCGTCGGTGTTGCAATATCACGAACTACAACAGTACGCTCTGTTGTGGCCCTTACCATATTGTTGTGGGAGTACCTCGCCGCAATGGAGTACGTACCGGATCGTTCAGCGGTAAATTGGAAGGAGAGTCCGCCGGTTTGTACACTCTGCCCATTTACCAGCCACGTGATGTGACGCTGAGCATCGGAGAGATTGATGGAAGATCCGGTAACCTTATCGACTCCTACAAGACAGGTTATCGTATTGCCTATCAGCGTTTCTACAGAGGCAGAAGGTTGTACGAGGTTCAGTTGGAAGTCGCTCTGTACCTCAATTTGCACCTGTGTACTGACTGTATTGCCTAGGTCATCTTGTGCACTGGCGCTGATGGTATGTCGACCTGGAGTGAGTTTTCCTAGCGAGCCTGTCAAGAAATTACTATTGGCAATGACTCGATTGTCCACTCTCCAGGTAACCAAACGTTCTTTTCCTGTAAGCACGTTCAATGAACCTATGACGTTGGTGTCAGGAGAAATCCGGTCTCCATCTCTTGGACTGTTGATTGCAATCGAGAGAGGTTTGAAGACAGTAATGGTCTTCTCTACTGTTCTGCTGTTGCCGAAGACATCGGTGGAACGTACTGCAATATTGTGATTACCTGCAGCAAGATTCTGTACTGTAATGGTTCTCGAAACAGGTCTTCGCTCTTCCTTAAGGAGCCGACCGTTGATCAGATAGGACAAAGAAGCAATCAAGTCAGTACTGCTTTGAGCTGAAATGATCGCTTCGATCTCAAAGCTCTGGCCTTCCAGTACCTTGTCTGGGGCTTTTATGGAACTAACCTGTTGCAGCTCGGCAATCTGAATATCTCTACCGGTAATGCCTGAAGTGGTTGTGGGCAGGTAATCGCCTAAAGTCCCATCAACAAGGCGGACTGATGTAGCATACCCATCCAAATCTATACTGTGCGTCCCCTCGTTGAAGGTCACCGTCGATTGTGTGTATGGCCTCATGTCTACACGCCAGACAACCCGGTCGATGTCCCGACTCTCATACAGAAGCGGGATAGGTATGTTGGGAGCATACAGGTTGTTGAAGGCCAGATTGCTCGGCAGCGTGATACTGATGTATGGATCTATAATTCGAAGGCTATAGTTCTTATCTACCGTAATGCCGTTTCGTAGTCCCCTGACGGTCAGATTCACGGTTTTCTCTGAGGCAGAAGGAGTGTAGGTATAACTGGTTCCTTGGGCAACGACCGAACCGTTGATAAGCCAAGTAAACGTTTCATCTGCTGATGCGGATGCTGCCAGTGCATACCGTTGTCCTGCAATCAGACGATCGTTGTTGTTTATCGGAAAGACCTCAAACTTGGGAGGAGTCTTGTCTTCAACCCTAAACGTTACACTTGTTGCTGGAGTATTCCTCTCTTGGGCGCTGCCGGTTATGAAATAGGAACCAACAACCCTGAGCGTATATTGTCCTGCTCTCAAACCATTATAGTTGAACTGTTCACTAATCACAGTGTTATTGAGCGTCATGGTATAGGAGCTCAGGTCCTGGGCTTCTATGACCGGTTTGGGAACTTGCCCAAGAGCGAAGCTTGTACCGGCAACAGGGCTCTGTATGGTGACCTTCGGATCTATGATCCGCACAGTCCATTCTTGTTTTGCAGTCTGGTTGTAGACGTCCCGAACAGTAGCATGGACAGTATAAATTCCAGCAGTCCAGCTTTGGTGGCTGATGCTTGCAGCATCTACTTCCCTGATGATTTGATCACCGCTGAGAATTGTCCATTTTGTAGTTTGTAGAGGGTTTTCACTATTTGGTTGAACTGAAAACACAACAGGTGTCTGTGATACTTGTGTTACCAGGCTTGTGTTTGGAGAGAACGAGGTAATGGATGGTGCTTTATTGCTGTAAATGGTAACAGTTTGTTTTGGTGAAAGGCCTGTAAATGTCTGTGTTTGTTCATTACGGTTGGCAGCCGCCACTCTCCATCCTGCCTGAATGGAATAAGAACCGGACCTTTCGATGGTTTTATTCCAATTGGGTTCTTCACGGTCGTTGATGACCCAATATTGTTCATCAGCATCCACAACAGTAGCTGCAATAGGAATTGCTGTCGAGGCTAGGAACAGATTTGTTGAAGGCAAGGTCATAAAGACTGCCGGATTGACGAGATTGACTTGCACTGATTTGCTGTTCTTTATCCCGTCCTCATTGACCGCATGATGCGTTATGGTAAGGCGTTTCTTTGTTGTAGAGGTTGGGGCGGTATAGGTTTGTGTGCTCACACGCACCCCGTCGACTTCCCACCAACTTTCCTTGATGCCGGAAGTGCTTGACACCTCGGCTTTGAACCGATAGGGCTCGGAAGTTTTTAGAACCATGTTGTCTTGAGGGAATGTGATGTTGATTGCAGGGGGTTGCAAATCCTTCACATTGAAGGTGATTGTAGCAGAGTCCTTAGCGTACTCGCTTGGATTCCCTCCTTGATCGACTGTATTGTAGAACGCTCGAGCAAATAGGGAGTACGTACCTGTGCCTAGTGAGAGGAGAGCTACACTTGAGCTGCTATACTGTTGATTGTTGATCACATATACGATGCGCTGTGCATTCGGTGCAGAAATCACGGGAGTCAAGGTAGCGCTGAGAGCAAAAGTGGTATTTGCTTGGGGATAAGTAAGCGTTACCTGAGGATCGATGACCAAGACACGGGTGCTAGCAGAACTGGTTTTTTGATGGACATCGGTTACCGAAAGGGTGATGGTATATTCACCGGGAGTACGGGGTGTAAATACAGCAGAGGAGGCGTTATTGCCCATCGACCCTGATGCAGCACCCGAGTAAGTCCAGGAAACCTGTGATAATTGGTTGTCTGCCTCTACTAGTGAGCGAAGATTCAAGGAATTGCCTGCAATCATTTCTACGACACCGGTAGGTTGTGTTATTGAAACCAAGGGAGCCTCGCCAATGACGGTAACAGTCTGTGTTGTAGACTGCACTTCCTTTATATTTCCGTTCATATCTGCAACGCTGCTACCTTTTGCGAATACAGAGTACGTTCCGCTATCTTCGAACGTATAGGATTGGGTAGATCCTTCTCCGATACTCTGTCCATTTACAAACCACTCGATGCGATTGATGTCTCGAGTGTTGGCACTGTCCAAAGCAAAGCTTGTTGCAGTCGCTTTTGCTACAGTACGTGAAGCCCCTCCGCTGATGGCGATTGCCGGATCAAGCACGGTCAGATACAGAGTGTTTGAGTTCTTGCTCAAGTTGAAGCTATCAACAACGGTGAGATAGGCCATCAAAGAGTTGGACGCGTAGCGTCTGCTAGGGGTGTAGCTGACAGTAGTCCCCTGTCTGTTTTCGTTTCCGATTCTCCACGTGGCACTTTTCTGGGTTGCCTCATCACTGAAAGTCGGCGTACCGGAGAAATTATAGGCTTGTCCGGTGAGCAGAATTGCATTGTTCAACGGTGAGTCAAGAGCTATTGAAAGGTCGGTATGTGCCTTTGTGGTAAACGATTTTGTCAATCCGGTACTTGAAGAGAAGAATGGAGTACCGTCCTTGTTGATCGGCATGACATACCACGTGTATTGGGTGTTCGGAAGAAGAGCGTTTGTCGGGGTATAGCTGTTGGTGGTGGAGAACCCATGATAGTTTCCGTTGAGATAGATACGATACTCTTTTACCCACGATTCATAATCATTGGTAAAGTTCCAGCTGAACTCTGGACGATAAGCAGAGGATGTATCGATGGCGGTATTGAAGCGCGGGGTGGGGAATTTGACCGTTTGGGTATGTCGAGCAATTTCAAAACCGTTTGCATCAAAAAATTCGATTAGGAATGTATATTCTGCTCCGGCTCTGAAATTGATTGCTGAAACATCATAGCTGACGGCACCATCTACCGTATCGCCAGGATACCCTTTGATATCCGATCCGGGGGAAGCTACAACTCGGGCATGATTTTTGGTCAGTATATGTTTTAAATTTGGTCCTTCAATGGTGACTTTCGTGTAGGATTGTGAGTTGATTGCAGTGTTCGCATAGTACGGTATTTGAGGGACCCTGAAGGTAAGTATCGTATCGGTAACAGTTGGTGTCTGCAAAACGGAAAGAGCTCCTACCGTAACGACTGTGAAACTAACAGAAACAGTATCTCCTTTTTGGCCTTCCTCCTTATCAAAAGCCTTCAGAGAAAGAGTATAGATACCCTCTGGCATCCGTATATTCGGATTGGTGAAAAAATCCTCAGTAATCGAACTCAACTCTGTATTTGAAATGCCGAAGGCTGAGCGATAGGAGTCCGGTACACTTCCTCCTGTAACATTGCCGGCATAGGTGATGATATCTCTATTGGTGAATACAATCGATTCATTGGCAGTAAAGTCTCTTTCAAGATTGATGATGGCTTTCTCATCATCAGCGATGCCTTCACTATCTATTTCCAGCTCAAGTATAAGTTGCAGTGTGGCCGGTGCAGCATCATTTGTGATAGTCATCGAGACCATGGGGGTAGTAAGGATGTCTCCAAGTTTGAAATTGGCCTTCCTGACTGTGGTTATATCACTTGGTGGCTGAATTACCCTGCCACTAACCCTCTTAACCCGAGCAGAAAGAGGGCTTACAACCATCAAGACCATCAGAAGAACAAAGAAAGCTCTCACCAAAAAAGACCTATGTTTCATACCAACCTCCAAACCCAAATAGACTCTTGATGCAAGTCTGTCATCTCTTCAAGACGATTTGTTTTCCACATGTGAAATGAACGAACACATATGAAGATGAGGGAGGAACAAGCATAAAACCAAATATGCTTACAGCAATCCAGATTCTTGTTGATCGATCTTCTTCATAATCTAATCGTTGACTCAGAATTGCTGTTTGTCAATATGTTGAATATGTCTATAAATGTAACAAAAAACTGTAAATATACAGCAAATATATTCAATATACATAAAATATATTGCAATCATTGAGGAAAGGCCAAAAATTCTCTAGAATTTCTGCAGGTTGTCACTATACGTATGCACTGTATGGAAAGAATAATTCCTTGAAAATGAACTCAATTAAAGCTTCAACCACACTTTTTTACAATCTTTCTGGATATATGGAGTCCCCCTTCCATTTCTAATTGATTTAAGTACTCCTTCCGTATTGAGGACCGCAGAGCCTGCAAGATAGTCGAGTGGCAATCCTTGGTACAGTTCTTTTGCCATGATGGTGGAGGGACCCATAAGGACTGTAGGGACTCTGTGATCAGAAAAGCGAGATAGTACAGATTCAAAGCTTGCGTTGATCAGGGAGGTTGCACTCAGAATGAGTGCATCGCAGTTGTTCTTTGCCCACTGGTAGAAAGATTCTTCTGACTCGTGTGTCTTTGCGTAGTCGAATGCCCGCACTTCAATGCCAGCATCCTTCAATGTCTTTATAATGGGTGCGAAGTAGCCGATCATAGCAACCTGTGCACCAGGTTTTAGGTTCATATTGTTATGAAGGGAAGGCTTGTCCTGGTCAAGCAACAGTGCTTGCTCTTGATACAACGCATTGACCAATGCTATAGCCATGGATCTTTTCAGGGGATTTGCGTCACTGATGCAAGAGAGCAGGTTGCTCGCACCCTCTCCCTCAAAAGTGTCTGCATCCTTATATACCATGCAATTACCTTCAGTGGCCTTTGGTGTATAGCATATTCCGCATCGCCCGTCAGAAAGCAATACGGCACTATACCCAAGTCCTAGATATACGTACTCAATAGTTGCGTTTTCTGCTGCTTCTCTAAAAAATTCGGCAATTGTTTGATCTATTTTCATACAAAACTCCTCCAAAGGAGGAGTATAACGCAAATTTGTCATTATGCAAATATAACTATAAAGGGAAAAGAACCCAAAGCATTGTTGTTACTGTGCAATACAGCAGGAACGCTCCTTTCTCACAGAAATTGCGGTGACACTCCCTTTGCCAAAAAGGCTCTCCATCTCGTTGGTATATTCGTCAAGTTTGTCTTGGGGAATATATGCTTGGATGGTCCCTGCAAAGCCTCCTCCGTGGACTCGGACAATACTCTTGTCTCCCAACAGCAGCTTTGTAGTCGCAATTGCTACACTCAAGCCTTGCTCCTGTGGATAGAAAGAAGGATATATATTTTGTAAAAAGCAAAAAGAGCTCTCACCGCTTGCCCGCACCAAAGAGAGATAAGAATCGATATCCTTTTGGTCCAATGCCTTGAGCATCTGTTGGACCCGTTCATTCTCAGTGAAGAAATGAATTGCCCTCAGGAGAGCACGGTCGTTCTGCAGTGTTGTTCTCAGCTCTTGTATCTTGCTGAAGAATTCTTGGCTCTCAAGTTGTCTAAGATGCTTCTTTTTATAGAAGGCTGCAACTTTGCGCATTTCAGTAGGCACACTGGCATACTCATCAGTGAGATTTGCATGGTTTCCTGCTGTGTCAACGATCACCAGTTGATACCCGTAGTCGGAGAAATCAAAAGAAATAGGAGTGATTACGGGGTTTGCTTCATCTGCAAAATCGATGCCGATGATACCGCCTGAGGCGCAGGCCATCTGGTCCATCAAACCCGAAGGTTTTCCAAAATAGACGTTCTCGCTGAACTTGCTGATAAGGGAAAGGTCGACAGGTGAGAGTACGTTGTTGTTGTATAGATGGTTGAAGATGGTAGCGCAGAGGATCTCAATGGCTGCTGAGGAGGAGAGTCCTGAACCTTTGAGCACTTTGCTGGTGGTATTGGCCTGCCATCCCCCGATTGCAAGCCCACGTTGTACAAATCCTTTGGCAATACCCCTGACCAACGCTTCTGTGGTGTTCTTCTCTGAGGCGACCATCTCAAGATCGGAGAGGTTTACAACCACATCAGGATATCCCTCGCTTGTGAGAACAACACGCATGTCATCCCGTTTATTGACTGCTGCAATGGTATCAAGGTTGATGGTTGCGGCAATAACCTTTCCTTGGTTATGGTCGGTATGATTCCCTCCGAGTTCCGTTCTTCCAGCTGTTGAGAAAAGAAGAGCATCCTTTTGTCCGAACAGGTTCTCATGGGTCCTAAGCAAGTCGATGTATCGCTCATCCATGAGGTTCTTATCATATGCCTGTGCATAAAGGCTTGGATATATATGATGTAACAATCCTTGCTGTACTGCTGAAATGTTTGCCATAGGTGACTCCTTGGAACTCTTGTATTTTGTGATGTACACGTGTACACTAGACCGAAGCAACCCTTTTGTCAAGAAAAATGGAGATGCAGCATGCCAATAAATCGAGATTCTGTAGCAAAACTAGCGAAGGTGAGCAGTGCCACCGTCTCCCGTGTCTATAATACACCCGATAAAGTATCTGCTGAACTCAGAGCACAGGTGCTCGATGCAGCAAAGAAGTTAGGCTATCTGCCAAACAGCGCAGCGGCAACGCTCAGAAGAAAACAAACAGGAACCATTGCCTTTGTAGAGTGCATTAAAAAGGATAGACCCTATTATTGGGGCCGTCTCAACAGTTTTGATTGGTTCTTCGGCAGAGCCATCAGAGGAGTCCAGCAAGTCCTCGGGCAGACATCCTGGCAACTTAGATTCCATACGATACAGACGGTACAAGAACTACAGGTGATAGCCTCTCAGTGTGATGGGATTCTTGCCTATGATGTCGATACCGAAGAAGAAGCTGCAATGTTCGATCAAGTGCAGGTGCCTGCAGTATTGGCTCATCATCCCTTAGAGGGGACGGCTGATCACTATGTGGTAACGGATAACTTCAAAGGGGGAGTATTGCAGGCACTGTATCTGAAAAAGAAGGGGTGTCATAAACCTCTTTACATAACAGGCTACCAAGACAGTGTCCTGCCGCATGCACAACGCTTGGAGGGATTTGTTTCCGTATATGCCAATACACAGATACTCAGCACAGAAATCGACAACCCGCGCACAATAGATGCCCTGGCGACAAATGTGAGGAAACTCTTGGACCATCAAGGCTTTGATTCGCTGGCATGTGTTAATGACCTTACCTTGTTCTCTGTTTTGATGAGGCTGCCTATTAAGCTGCCGATGGTGGGCTATGATGCCTCTCCCTTGTTTTATCAGTTTCCCCGACAAGTGGCCAGTATTGATATAAGAAGTACTGATCTGTACAGAGAGGCTGCCTGCCTGCTGATGGGGCTCCTGTCTCATGATGAGAAGAATAACAGCGTTGTACAACCCAGACTCAGTCTTCTTGGATATGAAAGTCCTGTTGATCATTGAAGCATCAAGAGGAGCTTTCTCCAGGATGGTCTTTTTGTAGACTCCTTTTTTTTCATAACAGGTTGTGCCTGAGGAGGAGGAAGAAATGTCCGAGGGATTGTATGATATGGCTTGATTGATTCCCTTATGGTTTTTTTCTTCTCTTGCATATAGTAAGCATTGAAGAGGAGAGAGCACTTGTCAAGATGTCCACACTTGTTCTGAACGAGAGGTACAGCCGTGCCCACTTCGATTGTATGACACCCTCTGAAAGAAGGGTGTTGATAGCTTGTCGTACGTGGCCTTCCTGCCAAGTGTGCAGTACGCCTGCAAAAGAGTCTTTTTTATGAGGATCGATAAGACTTTCAGCTAGTGAAAAAGGTTGATAATGAAAGGGATGATGCGCGATTGCCTCAAGAATGGCACGTTCCCCTTCCCGCTCAAGACTAAGATCCCCGTTGCAGATATCACAACCATCGCAGTACGTACATTCTTCTGCCAACGCAGAGAGGAGTGCTTTTCTGTAACAAACCTGCTGGCTGGAAAAAATACGAAGCAGATCAGAGGGTTTTTCGCTGCCATCCAGTAAAACGATGGAAACGGCCTTTTTTCCATCCCTACCTGCACGTCCGCTTTCCTGCAGGAAAGAAAGAACATCCTCACTCAGGTCGAAGTGTATGACGCTTCTCACATGGCCGACGTCAACACCCATGCCAAAAGCTTTTGTGGCGAACAACACAGCCTGCGACTGTGTAGCAAACCATGACTCGAGACTGTTTCTCAGTGTCTTGGGCAACCCAGCATGATAATAGCGAACACTCATTTGCGGGAATTGATACAGGACAGATTGACAAGAGCGCTCACACCTATCACGTCGAGCGCAAAACACGATGGAAGGCAAAAGGTTCTTGTTTTTCAACAATGCACAGAGCGTGTGTTCCTTGCTCAACGTTCTTGCAACGTGATAGGAGATGTTTGGACGATCACTGCTCGCCCTAATTATATGTGCTCTGTGTTTTGTGAAAATGAGTCGGTTCAGACCAGTGAGTACCTGCGTATCGGCAGTGGCGGTGAAGCAGAGGATTTGTCTGATTCTCAGATGAGATAGAATGGTGCCTAGAGAGGCCAAAGCAGGTCTGAACCCTTCGCCCCAGCTTACGATGGTATGTGCTTCGTCAAGCACAAAGAGGCTGATAGTATGCTTGCTTAATTCATTTATTATCAGGCTTTGTCCCAAGCATTCAGCATTGGTGACAACCATCTTGACTTCTTTGGACTCAATCTTTTCAAAAAGGAGCTTCCTTTCTTCGGCACTTTGGCCGCCTCGAATGCAAATATGGTTGATCTTTGCTGTCTTGAGTCTTCGCTCTTGGTCGTTCATCAAGGAGAGAAGTGGATATACAAGCACAGTCAAACCTTCAACCAACAAGGCGCTGAGCATGAAGCAAAGGCTTTTTCCTCCTCCGGTGGGTAGGATGACGACGATTCCTTGATGCTCTGTATGCTTGTCATCATGCTCGAGGATGCGGGTGACCACCAGTTTCTGGAAGGGCCGCAAAGAAACTACTGAAAATCTTTGGGAGGCCAGAACGTCTATTTTTTCTTCCCAGTTCATATATATGAAGAATCAGGAACTGGTTTCTCACTTCAAAGTTGCTCCTCACTTCGATCGTGGGCAGGGGGAGGGCTTGGGCTGAAAGCCTCGATTCTAGAGCATACTTCCTTGCTCAATGCGAGAGTGCAAGCCTTGAGCGTTTGCTCAAGCTGGACTGCATTTGCAGAACCTATGATGGGAGCTGTGACCAAGGGATTATTCATGACCCATCTGAGGGCAAGCGGGGCTGGTTCAATCCCAAGCTCCTCGGCCAAGAGGGAAAATTGTCTAGCGAGCTGCTCATAAAACGAACCACTGTAGCGGATGCTGTACTTCTCGTTCTCCACCAACCGTCCCTGAGCTCGTGATATGCCATCCTTGTATCGACCACTGAGCAAGCCTCCTCCGAGAGGACTGTAGGTAACAACACCCAAACCCTCGGCCTTGGCCATAGGAAGCAGTTCTACTTCAGCCTGCCTTTTGGCAATGCTGTACATTGGTTGAATGACTTGTACCGGGGCAAGGTTTTTTACTTCGCTTATCCTGAGCAACCGCTCGACTTGATAAGCAGCATAGTTGCTCACTCCGATGCTGAGGATTTTACCCTCTCTGATGAACTGGTCAAGAGTCCTTTGCATGGTTTCTTCTGAAGTATCGCTGTCATAGCCATGCAAGAAAAAGACATCCACATAGTCGGTTTTTAAGCGCTTGAGACTCGCCTCCAACGATAGTCTGAGGTTTTTTGCCGAACAACCACGGCTGTTGACATCATCACTGGTTGCTCCATGAGCTTTGGTGGTGATGATCACCTTATCCCGTTCAGCGGCGATGAATGAGCCAAGAAAGGTTTCGGCGGTTCCCCCGCTATAGACATTGGCACAGTCGAAGAAGTTGATTCCCCTGTCTCTACAGATGCTGTACATCCTCTGTGATTCTCCCCTGTCGGCTCGAGAGCCAAAAGACATAGTACCAAAGCAAAGCTGAGATACTCTCATCCCGGTTTTTCCTAGAGTCTTGTACTGCATTTGAGCCTCCTAGATAAGAGAGATGTCGAGCAACCGCTTCGAGAACAAGGTTGCCAACTTATCCATGGTGATGGTTTCTCTTTTGTAGAGTGTCTGGTATTTGAACATCGTTTGCAAAGCAGGTGATGGGAAAATCTCGTCGATCCAAAGCTGGTCGATTACTTCTGGGCCGTGCATCGCTGCTTTCAACCCTCCATACAGAGCACAAGATAGACGCGCTTCTCCCCCGCGTTTGGCAATAGAAATGATGCCGTCTGTAAAACTCAGTTTTTGGTTGATCAATGCAAAAACCAACTGCAGCAGTTCGTATACAGTCTGGGTTTTTCTCGGTGGCTGCGTCGCTTGCAAGGCCTTGCTGAAATTGGGATCAAGCTTATACCGTCTGATGCGCTCAGACAAAAGTCTTAGCAGCTGTTCGCTGTCTCTTGCCTCTTCGTTGAGCAGCAACGAGAATGCAGACACAAGCAAGATGACAGCCTGCTCAATCTGCGTGTTGGTGGTGAACAGAGAGGTGAGTCGAGTACAGAAGGCAGGGATTTGCTTATCAGAAGCATCCAGGAGCGTTATGGCCAGTAATAAAGAAAGGTTGAGAGGTTGCAGGACTTCCGAGTCGGTTGCTCCCTCTTTCAAACTTTTTAGCACCTTTTGTGAGAGATGGTTCTCTTCTTCCTTCCCATAACGCAAAACCTGTGATGTAAGATGGTCTTTATCCAGACGCCCTTCAGAAATGATACTGATGGCAAAGAGGCTGGCAAGATCGCTTGGTTCGCCACTCATACCGCACAACGGTCTGAGCTCTTCTAGGCTGTATACCTGATCCAATGGCTCAGAGCCTAGAGCACTCAGCTGCGATTCTTCCATAGTATCGGTCTGGCTGCCAAACCCATCGCCGACATACAAACCCAACAAGGCCCCATATACACGTTCAATGCTATCCATCATGTTCCTTCCTGATTGATACGATACCCTAGAGGAAGAAAAAAGACGAGACCTTTTACACCCGTCGTGCTGTCAACTCTTGTTGCATCTTCTTCAAGTCGGCAGGAATGTCGATATGTTGAGGACAGAGAGGAATGCACTGGCCGCACTCTGTACAGGCCGATGGCCGTTTGTCTTGATCGGTCTCACTTTCCCATGCTTCCTTGATGAGTTCATACCTGTCGAACATCCTGAACTTGTTCCAGAGTGCGAAGTTCTGAGGAATGTCCACGCCAAAGGGACAAGGCATGCAATATCTGCATCCCGTACATCCATTGCCGATTCGAGAACGCATGACCTGTCCTATGGTATCGAGGGTTTGAGTCTCCTCCTCGGTCAAGCTGACAAATGGGGAGAAGGTGCTGCAATTTTGCTCAACCTGCTCCATGGTGGACATGCCGCTGAGAATGACCTTCACATTGTCATGATCAGCTACCCATCTCAGTGCATACTCTGCTGCATTGGCGTCCTTGTTCAACTGATACAGAGGCTCCATAAGATCGGAAGGGAGATTGGCAAGCGAACCACCCTTGATCGGCTCCATGACAAGTACGGGAATGCCAAGCCGGGTACAAAGTTCATACCCCTTGACCCCTGCTTGTTCTTCGGTATCGAGATAGTTGTATTGAATTTGGATGAAATCCCAGTTCCTGTAGGTCGTAATGAACTCAAAGTCCTCATAGGTGGAGTGAAAGGAGAATCCAAGCTGCTTGATTCTGCCCGTTTTTTGCTGTTCTTCCAGAAAGGAAAGAACCCCAAGGTCGACCATTTTTAAGAATGCCTTCTTATCGATGGAGTGAATGAGATAAAAATCAAAATAAGATGTCTGCAGTCGGACGAATTGTTCTTCGAAGATCCTCTTTGCATCATCAAGAGAATTGATCAGCCATTGAGGAAGCTTTGTTGCCAGATAGAAGCTCTCGCGTCTCAGTTTTGATAAGAAGGAGCCCAGCAACGGCTCGCTTTCACCGTTATGGTAGGGATATGCTGTATCGAAGTAATTAACCCCTGCCTTGTAGGCAGTCTCGAGCATTCTCAATGCTTCTTCTCTTTCGATAGTTCCATCCGGATTGGTTGGTAGGCGCATAGCCCCGAAGCCGAGCAGCGATGTACTTATCTCTGAATTTCCCCATGCTCTGTTTTCCATGATCAAGCTCCTCTGAATATAGTTTATCATCTCACAATATAGCACAAAAAAAAGATCAATGTGCATTAAGAGCTTTGCGGCTCTTGTAAATCAAAAGCTTGGTACGTATGATGAGTAGCGATTTGTCTTAAAAAGAGAGGTCTTGGCATGACAGCGTATCGATACGCTAAAAATATTCCTCTGCATTACGGATTCACTGTTTTGATGAATCTGTCGTTTACGCATGGGCTTTGGATGATTTATCTTGCCCACAGGGGCTTTTCTCTGATGCAACTTGGCCTTTTGGAAGCTTTCTTTCATGTTACCAGCTTTCTCATGGAGGTCCCTACCGGTACGGTTGCTGATATCTGGGGAAGAAAAGCAAGTCGGATAGCCGGGCGATTTGCTTATGCAGCAAGCCTGGTTTGCATGTTCTATGCTCAGAGCTTTGTTCTGCAACTCGTGGCTTTTGCGCTGAGTGCTCTTGGGTACAACCTCGAATCAGGCGCTGGTGACGCGTTTTTGTATGATTCTTTGTTACTGGATGCAAGAGAATCCTCCTATATGAAAAAAAAGGGGATGGATGAGCTCTTCTATCAAATCTGTGCAATTGCGTCTTTTATCTTGGGAGGAGTCTTCGCCAGCATTGATTATGCACTTGCTTTTGCACTTACCATCGCAAGCAGTCTGCTTGCATTTGGGGTAGGGTGGTTTTTCAAAGAACCGCAGTTGTCGAAACAGAAGAAGAACAGTGACACTCGTTATGCTCTTCAGATTCTTGTTTCCATAAAAAACCAAATACAAGATAGCGTACGGGTTTTTCGCACCACCAAGAAAATTGCCTTTCTCATCCTGTTTTGCGAAACCCTGTTTGCCTTCATGGTCTGCTTGTTTTTTTACTTGCAGAATTTTTGGACCCAGAAGGGGTATGGTGTAGATTATATCGGATATGTATTTGCCTTGCATGCCTCAGTTGCAGCCTTGTTTTCATTCAAGGCGTCTGCGATCGAAGCGAAAATCGGTCAGAAGGGGGTTCTGTTCGGCTGCCCTTTGCTGTTGTTGATTTGCCTTTGGGGTGTCTCCATTCCTGGCTATTCCATGGTTTTTTATATTTTGCTTGGAGCGGTTGAAGGTCTGCTTGCTCCGACAATCTCCAGCTACCTCAATGTCTTGATACCCTCTGAGTTTAGGGCCACCATCCTTAGCTTCCAAAGTATGGCCTACAGCCTATTCATGATTGTAATGTTTCCCGTCATTGGTTGGATTGCCGCCTCTTTTTCGCTTGAAACGGCCTTTTTTGTCATGGCTGCTGTTGCAACGCTTCTAGCGCTGTTGTTTGTATTGATACTCCGAAGAACCTTCGTTACTAGATGTTAATATTATTGGCATTGCAAAGCTCTCTCTGCTATGATGCAACCATGAAACTCATAGAACGAATTGTAAACAGCCTGCTCAGAGGGTATTTTCGCCTCTTTTTCAAAATCGACCGCAGCGAACTGAGCAAGGTACCTCATAACGGCCCGCTCTTGATGATGGTGAACCACACCTCTAATCTGGAAGGACCGATGTTGTATGCATTCTTGCAGCCGCGACCCTTGCACGCCCTGGCAAAGCAGGAACTCTGGAAGAGCAAGTTCATGGCCTATCTGATGGAGATGTGGAAGAGCATCCCTGTTGATCGGCAGAATATGGGACGGGCCACCATGGATGCCTGTTTCAAGGTCCTTGAACAAGGACATATCTTGGCTATAGCTCCAGAAGGGACTCGTAGCAAGGATGGCCTGTTGCAAGAAGGCAAGGGTGGGGTGGCGTTCATTGCTCATAAAAAAGATATTCCGATGATTCCAGTTGCGGTAACAGGATTTGAGAAGTCAGAGAAAAAACGCTTGAGAAGACCGAGGATCACTATCAAGGTAGGGCCTGTCTTCGAGATCAAGCAGAAAGGTGGCCGTATTGATGCCGATACCCGTCAAGCTCTTGCTGATGAAATCATGCTCCGCCTTGCCCAATTGATGCCTGAGGAAAAACGAGGCCACTATCAAGGAAGAGAAATACTCTTTTCCTTGACCGAAGAGGCAAAAATGCTTTCAGAAGGTGATGCTTGATAGCTCTTGGCTTGTTTTTTCCAGTGCCTCTTCAACCAATGTGGTGATGTTCCCAATTTTTTGTTTTCTGCTTGCAAGAGATGCTGTCTGATCTGTGAGGACAACGGCATCTCCTGCATATATGACAGCTTGCTTTATTCTTGGACTGAAGCGCGAGTTGATAGTACCTCCTTCTAAGCGGTTTTGTAGATCCAGAAGATTGAGGACAGACTCATACATTCTTCCCTCCTGATCGGCTCCTTCAAGGTAGGAAGGGTCAAGATACTCAAGGATGTCCACAACTTGGCAGTTCTTCAGATACTCTCTTGTATTTTGCAATTGGCTTTCTTGTCTTTCTGTTGATCCGAACAGTACATCCTCTGCGATAAATCGTAACCTGAAAAGTCGATCGAGAATTGTACCTTCTCGGTTTTGAAGAACTGCCAAGTCTTCCGCCTGAGCTAGAATTGCGTCACACAGAACGTCTCTTCTCTCAATAAACGGGAGATCTTTGTTTGTTTCGAGCTGAAAAGATGAGGCAACTATATCCAAACTCTGTTCAAATGCAGAAAGAATCTGGTTCTTGCAAGAATCCTGACTCAGTTGCACCTTGGTTTTTTCTTGCCAAGAGCTGATCAGAGCTGTCAAGCTCTCGTCGTAGCGATACCCTGCTACAAGAGGAACTATTGAGACTTCTTTCCCGGTTTCCAATGCCCAGAGAGCTATGTTGGCAACTCCTGTTTGAATGGGAGAACATCGGTACATATGGTAGGTCACCTGCCCCTCAGGGGCGAGAGCCAGAGGAAATTTCCCCTTCTGCACCTCTTCCTTCAGGAATTTCAAACCTTCTTTATTGGTACCGCGGTTTTGTACAGCAATAAAGCCCAGCCTTGGAAATATGAAAGAAGTCACCTTGCCGGCCCAGTTGAGTACATCTCTTCCATACAAGAATCTTAGGTGGGTGTTTTTGATACCGACAAGCAACAGTGGAGCATCCTCCTTTGCTGCATGCCTGAACGTAAAGATGAGAATATGCTTCTTAGCCTTGAAGCCTTGGATGTGCTTTGCAAGCATCTGAGGATTTTCGATTCTCAGACGCTTTACTTTCAACGCAAAATAGAGATAAGCCGGTCCCAACATCCTGGCAAACAGATACATCCACCGTTTGAAAATAGGTTTGGGGAATGCCTGTTTTTGTTTCACTGGGAACTCCGTTTTTCCAGCATGGCTTCATAATAGGCGCGATCGATGGGATATTTGGAGAGTATGATGATACCGAGTATATACCATATGATAGGCAGAGGGCCGCAAAGCAACATGATGCCAATCTTGGCTGTCTCGCTCACCTGTTCGCTTTGGTATCCGAATATTGCAAGTATCCATCCGTTCAAAGCCAGTGCAAATGCCTGTCCTAGTTTGCTTGAGAAGGTCCAAAGGCTGGAGAAGACCCCTTCTGCTCTTCCCTTGTTCCGAGTAATAGCATCATGTTCTACAATATCGGGCAGGATGGCATGGGGCATGACATAGTGGGTGGACAGCCCTATACCGGAAAATGCCATGATAGCTACTCCAAATACAGGTCCTAATGTCTGTCCTAAAAGACTGAAGAGAAGGATCCCCAGGCTCATGATGGCCATTCCAATGGTATAACAAAGCTTTTTCCCGATGCGGTTTGCAACCTTCACCCATAGAGGGATGCAGAGCAAACTGAAAAAGAGCAACGCAACTAAGGCAATCTGAAAGAGACCTTCGTTGCCGAATATATAGCTGAAATAGTAGACCAAAGCTCCTTGAACCATGGATGTTCCGGTAATGAAAAATGTCCAGGGAAGCAGTGCAGAAAGAAATACTTTATCACTAAGTACTTCTGTGAATGTGGAAAAAAAGCTCTCGTGCTTGATCGATGTACTTCGCTCCGGTTCCTTGATAGCCCACACTGTTGCCATGGTGGAAAAAAGCATGACTGCTCCCATGAAGGTTCCCATCATTGACCAGCCTCTGGCTTGTGTGCCGAACAAGCCGATGATCGGCATCACCAAGGCTGCTCCGAAGAACGTGCCGATGACTGCAAAACTCATCCTATAGGCAGTGAGTACCGTTCTTTGGTTGTAATCGTCCGTCAATTCGGGCAAGAGCGCAGCATAGGGAATATTGACCAGTGTATAGGCGGTATTGAGTAGGCAATAAAGAAAGGTTACATAGATGAAGAGTCTTGTTTGACTCGAAAAAGTGACCGGGGTGAAGATCAAAGCCATGCAGATAAAGCTGATGATTGAGCCAACTGCCATGTACGGTCTTCTTCTTCCAAAGCGGCAGGTTGTCCGGTCGGATATATAACCAGTGAAAGGGTCTGTTACTGCATCCCATATTTTTCCGATCATCAAGGCCGTTCCTGCAAGCGCGGGAAGCAATCCCAATACATCGGTGAAGTAGAAGAGCAGGTAAAACCCTATGATGGTAAAGAAGAGATTTCCGCCAAGGTCCCCGATTCCAAAACCCAGCTTGATTCGTTTTGTAAGTGTGTTGATGGTATGCCCCCTCTGATGAAGAGAGTGTATCGTACAGAGGGGCATATCTCAACTAAAATTCAGCGAGCTTGGGATGGTCCAATACTCCCATGAAAAGAGGAATTTGTTCTTTCTGGTCGATGATTGCATAGAAGAACGGACGGTCAAAAATGAGGGAGATTGAAGGAGGTGTCATAATCGAGGTGACTTTCATGATTACAGCTGTAACCGCAGCCGCCTCGGTGCCTTGTTCGTCCACCTTGATATAGGTTTTCTGTAAAACGTCATCGATGACCACTTGCTTTCCTATCGATCCTTGCATGTTTGAAAAATCAGAAAGAGAAGCATCGAAACAGTACTGCATGCCCATACGCTTCAGGTTTTCAACCAAGCTGGTCTTATAGCTGCTTTCAAAAGCAGGCAATGCCAGCTCTATGTACTGTTTTTCTGCGGTTTCGATGCTTTGCAGCAGAAAACGAGTAAGCGAATCATGCTTTCTGTCAGACAAGAATGAATCGATGGCGAGACCGGGCTTTGGAAGTACAGCAACCATGAGGTAATCCGGGTTCTTGTACGGTAGCATCAGTACAGAGGCATCCTCTAAGAGAAGGACGTCGAATGAGGCTTCCTGATGCAGGAACCTAGCCTCGATCTCTCCATCTTTTGTGTGGAAGATCCGCTCTCTTGTGTGATTCTTTTCAAATGCTGTCAGCCAATCATCCTTGAATGTGATGGCATTGATCAAATAAAGGAGCGTGGAAGGTTCGACGCTATCAATGATTGTCGGTATTGCTGCCCTGGTAGCTTCGCTGACCCAATTGTTGATAATCTCTACACTTTCGGGGTTAGAAAAATCAAGGTTGGTGGCTTGGGCGAAGTATTGTTCCTTCGTCGTCTTCATGAACGGCTTTTGAAGCTCGATGAGTTCGTTGGCCCAAAGGCTGTTGGCAATGCGTAGTACATCTGTCTTGTCACTCTTGACTGTCTTCAAGAACGCTTGGTTTGCTGCGTTGAAATCCTGTAGGCTGAGTTTTGGTCCGGCAAGAACGCTGAGCATTTCCTGCTGTGTTTGCCCTGCAGCCCCGTTTGCTGTCATCCCCAATGCAAGCAACGCCGAGAGTGGGGAAATCATCATGTTTTCATCACGTACATCATTGCTGAAAAAGAGAGCATCACTGAAATTCTGCACAGCCAGTGCATACTCCTGCGCTCTCTGTTGTGCATTAAGAGCGGTAGGTTTTGCTTCAAAAAGGGGTTGAGCCCCAACACTGGTGGTGAGTATTGCAAACAAAAGAATCGTGGTGACTATACGCATGGTTTGCTCCTTGTCCTTCCAGTTTAAATCAGAATGCCTGCAAGTGCAAAGGATATGGGTATGGTAACAACCCCGAGCAAGGTGGACAAGAGAACCATGGAGCTTGCAAATTGATTCGAAAGACCCCAGCGAAGAGGAAGAACACTGGTAAAGACAGCAGAGGGAAGGGCGGAGGCGACCACCACCACTGTGTGCGAGGGTCCTTGCAAACCAAGAAGGTGTGAGACCAGAAAGCCGACGCCAAGGCCTCCGAAGAACCGCAGCAAAAGGGCGCTTACGAGCTTGAAGCTGAACGTTATTTTAGTGTTTTTCAGTGAAACACCAAGGCTGAAAGCAGCCAAAGGAGATGCTGCCTCACCAGCAAAAGAGAGCGTGTGAACCAGAGCCATAGGCACTGTGATGGGAAGTGCTTTTACCAAGAAACCAAGAGCGACAGCAATGAGAATGGGAGAACGTAAAATACTGAAGGCATTTCCTCTTTTCAGGCCCTTGGTTATGATGAGAATTCCCAAGGTAAACATGAAAATACCTTGCACCTGATCAAATATCAGAATGAGATTCATCATTGGTATTCCCCCATAGAGTTTCATGAGAGGAATTCCCAGAAATCCAGAATTCATAAAAACCAGGGGAGGAACCGTTGACTGTATTTCTGACTTGCTTAGCTTGGCCCATATGAATGCAAGAGCAAGGAGCAGAAAGAAAACCAATGCTGAAGAGAAGGCAATGTCTGCAATAATGTCTGAAGATAAACTGCTTTCTACAATTGAGATGAAAATGAGGGCAGGAAGAAAAAAATCAGCAACAATCCTTACCAAATCCTCAATATTGATGGGTTTGATGGAACACAGCAAATATCCACCCAGGGTTACAAGCAAAATAGGAAGCATCTGAAAGAATGACGAGGTAATCATGTAGCGTACTATAGGAGAATGCTCTGTTCGGTGCAAGCAGAGCGATGAAAAATTTGGAGAATCGCTTGATTCCTGAAACTATTACAGTATACTGAACATATTCTCAATAGAGACAGGAGTATAATGGAAACGTCGCAGAACTCGCAACAAGAGAGCTCTCCACTTGTTCTTGGCAGCCATTCAAAACGGCGCACTCGGGTGGTGTTGCAAATTTTGTCTATCAGTGTACTGCTCTTTCTGCTCATTGGTTTTGCTTTTTCCCATTTTTACAACCGAGTTGAACGATTGCTTACTGAAGAGAAGATGATGCAGAATCAGCAAAGAACAGTCGTTTGTGCGAGCACACTCGTATATGAATTGCGTCATGATCTGAGCAACTTGAAAATTCTTGGTGCCACTTTGCAACATCATGATATGAATGAAAGTGTCCAAATAATTCAAAGCTTTAAAAATCCTCTCCTTTCTCTGCACATTGGGCAGAAAGAGGTTCCTCCTTTCAGGAAAGAAGGGGAGTATGTCGTCCATAGTGTTGCTACAGAACTAAAAAGCAAAGAGCAGGTGTATCTAGAGCTTCGAGTGCCTGCCCGCAACTATTATCAATTGCTCGATTGCTCAGTATTGAGCGGTAATCAGAACCTATTCTGGTTGGATTCTCATTATTCGGTGTTGTGGCAGTTCCCCCATGATGGATCGTCCCCGTCTTTGCCTGCATCTCTCGTGGCCGATGCCTTGGGTAACACAACGCTCAAGACCATACAACAAGGACTGTCGTACATCACCATTGTCGTGATGGAAAATGGGTATGGCGTCTTGGTGCTGTTTCATGAGGCAAAATTACTTGAAAATAGGCTCAATCATAAATCTTGTGGGATTTTCTCAGCCGCAGGGTTCCTGACATAGACTTTCCTACTGGCATCGAAGAGCTTGAGGA